>Ga0181533_1000066_pt1 | contig 121820 bp, 97 predicted proteins | sample PEATcosm2014_Bin_45_FD_119772 | JGI IMG/M metagenome (GOLD analysis project Ga0181533, IMG submission 119772) | Peatland microbial communities from MTU Mesocosm Facility, Houghton, MI, USA - PEATcosm2014_Bin11_60_metaG | ecosystem: Environmental > Terrestrial > Soil > Wetlands > Peat | place... | reverse complement strand
TTCGAGGAGGAGATGCGCCAGGCAGGGGTGGATTGGCAACTGATAGCTTACGGCGGCGCGGTTCACGCCTTCACCGATTGGAGCGCGGGCAGTGACAATTCTAAAGGTGCCGCTTACAACGAGTGGGCTGACCGGAGGTCATGGGAGGCGATGAAGCAGTTCTTCGCCGAGGTGTTCAAATGAGTTGAGTCGTTCGGCGTAAACGCGACATGAAATACGGGTTCAACTTCTTTTTTGCTCTCTGGGTATTATTAAGCACGACCGGCGTCTATTTCGAGCACCATATCCTCCTTTGGAAAGACCCGCAGGTGCAGATAGAACTGCACCCGCTGAAAGGCGCGTTCAAAAGGATGCTGGCGGGGATGCCGTTCCTGCTCACCGGCGCAAAAGGTCCGGGCCGCATCGCCTTCAGCCGCGACGGAGCAGGACACGTGTTTGCGCTGCATTTGAGCCCTGGGATGGGTGTGGACGTGCGGGAACATCAATGGCTCGCCGCGACAAGCAATGTTGATTACACGTTCGTACGGGTCAAAGGCGCAGCCAACATCCTGCTCGGCGGAACAGGCTTTTTCATTGACACCTTTTCCTGTCCGGCGCAGGAGGGCATTGTCTGGCTGCACGGCTTCGGCAACGTGTTCGAGGTCACGCTCGCGCCCGGAGAGGCTATTGACATCGAACCGGGCGGCTGGATTTACAAGGACCGCACCGTGCAGATGCAAACCATGTTTCAGAAAATCTCGACGGGACTTTTCGCCAGCGCGGGACAGATTTGCTGGAACCGCTTCACCGGGCCAGGGAAAATCGCTTTGCAAACCATGTATTGCCACATGGAAGGCGGCGAGTAATTCGCACGCGCCTTTCACGCTCAACCCTGCTCGGCGGAGGGAGTCGGTGAGCGTGATCGTTCGCTGTGGAAAAGATGCCTGAGACTCTGCCAATATACGACGATTCGGAACTGAAAATTCTCCTTCAGAGACTCATCGTTGATTTTCGAGCCGGACGCATTGTTTGAGCTTGCAGGATGGAGCGACTCGACCTTTTCCGGGGGCCAAACTGGTATCGGAAATGCTTTTGAAATTGGTTTGGCATGGAACGGGACAGAGTTTGTGGAAGACGCATCCTTGTTGTAGAGGACGACCCGTCAGCGCGTGAATCTATCACGCTGTTGCTCAGGATTGATCGGCACGATGTCACGGAGGCCAAGGACGGGAGGCAGGCGCTTGATCTTGTCAGCCGACAGCCCTTCGACCTGGTGGTTTTGGATTACGCCATGCCTGGGATGCAGGGCTGGGAAGTCGCACTCAAAATCAAGTGTATCGCCCCTGCGCTGCCGATTCTTATGGTGACCGCCTATCTTGAAAAGCTGAGCGGTTTGGACAAACCCGTCAACGCCGTTCTTGGGAAGCCCTTCGCAATGGAGGAGTTGCGCAGTGCAATAGCGAAACTCGTGTCTTAGGAGATCAGCATGCCGGTTCAGCCGGCCATCTTTGCTTGCTGCTCAATTTTCACGCCCCTGTTCATTGGCAGTATTCTTGGTATCGTATATGGGCATCGCGCAATGAGAGAGTTTCGGCGTGATTAAAAGCCCGTTAACAGGCTCTTGACATGCTCCCAAAGAGTGGTATGTTGATATACGATCTGGCCCTCTTCCCTGGGCGGCTACCAAGGTGTCCCTCTCTAGTCCGGCTGAATTCAAAGTCTAAACCATGAACTGCTGCATAACCGCAGCCGATACATCTATGAATATATTACTGCAAAACAAAAAGACATTCAGCTACGTAACGGACCTTTCCGCGTGGACGATGCAACGCGAAAAAGCGCACCTGTTTGAAACAGGGATCGCGGCCCTCTTTTTCTGCTTCAACCGCCATCTTAAGAACATGCAGATTCTGGGCGAATTTGTTAACCCGCGAATGAATTTCACGATTCCGGTGATGGACCTCAGGGGCGGCTAATCAGTCGATCCAACGCAGAAGAATGAAGCAAAAATTGGAGTTATCATGTCACGCTTTCTAGAATCTTCCGACAAGTTGTCTTTGGAGTTGGTCGCCATCGGCACTATCGCCGACAGAAGCGTTTCACTCCAATTCCCGGCCTCCCGCCTGCAAGCGACGTCCCCTGGCGCGGCGAATTCTCTTGAGCGGCCCACGGAGCGCCCCCGCGCTCTTTTTGCGGGCACTGATGGGTGGCACCATGGAGGCATCAACGAATGACCGCCGGATGAGCGCTTCGCGTGGGAGCCAGCGCTGGCGCGGTTGGAAGCCGCAATTCGGTCGGCACCTGGCCGAGTCCAGTTCCTCTTGGAATGAAATCCCGCGCCTCTCCCCTTCTGGCCAGCGCCCACAATTCCGCACTCCGCATTCCGGCGGTCAGACCGGAGCTGAGGTTAGCCGTTGCACTTCGCAATGCTCCCTTAGGGGGTAGTGTCTTAATCTGAAAATGACGGAAGTCAGAAGTGAGAGGTCAGGAGGCAGAAGCGAGAAAGCAGAAAGTGTCAAAAGTGAGGACTGACGCGTTTTTGATTTTGGTCTGCTTGACGGCTCACAAGCGGGCCTGTCGTTGTATTCTCGATTCGGTAAACCTGGTGTGGGATCGTCCCCCGCCAGAGGAACCGGTCCGAGGGAGCAATCTCCACCGAGTAGGCATTTGGACGGGCAACAGTCTTGCCGGCATAAAGGTCCACTAGGCAGTCATTGGACAAGACGAGCGGGCTGGCGACGAAGCCCACAGCCATCATCGGCGCGCGTGCCAGCCGTCATCGAAGTTTGGCTACTGCATGAGGCGGAAGAACGAAGCGTTGCCGCTCATTGTGTTGGTGAACACATAATTGGTGCCGACTATGGTTATTCCGCTGATGACATTGCTCCAGCTTCCAGAGGACAGATTGGTGATGGATTGCAAAGTAAAACTAGCAGCATTCGTTGGCCAAGAGATGACGATTTTATAGCCGGCTGCGGTGATTCCAATTGAGGGCGGCACAGGCAAACCCAAGGCGAACACCGTGCCATTGCCATTGGTGCCGCCTTCATACGCCAACCCATACAGGGTGTTGCCCGCTATAACCAGAGCGCCAGACGGACCTGCTCCGTCGCTGTTGGTGCCATTTCCATAAATGCCAGAATTGCCCGAAAGTGCGGGGAAATTATGAAGGTTTGTGAACCCGGTGCCATCGATGTTGATCGCGAACACCGTACCAAACCCAAAATTGCCGCCATACGTCGCTGTTCCATAAAGCGTGTTGTTTGACAAAATAAAATCGATGGCAGGGCTGGACCCGTCGCTGTTGGTAACGTTGGGATACTTACCGGGGCCCGCCGCGAACGTGTGCAGGTTCGTAAACCCCGTGCCATCGGTGTTGAAGGCGAATAGCGTGCCATTGCCATTAGTGCCGCCATGAAACGCCGCCCCATACAGCGTGTCGCCCGATAAAAGCAAGGGACCACCTGAATGAGCTCCGTCGCTGTTGGTAACGTCAGGATACTTACCGGTGTCCGCCGCGAACGTATGCAGGTTCGTAAACCCCGTGCCATCAGTGTTGAGCTTGAACACGATGCCATTGCCATTGGTGCCGCCGTAAAACGTCGTCCCAAACAGGGTGTTGTTCGATATAATCAATCCGGCAACCGGCACAGCCCCATCGCTGTTGGTTCCAATAACAGGAACAGTGAGCGCCGAGAAACTATAAATGTTCGTGAATCCCGTGCCATCAATGTTGAGTTTGAACACCGTGCCGCTGCCATTCGTGTTGCCATACGCTGTCGTCCCATACAGGGTGTTGCCAGCTAAAATCAAACCACCCGGATTTGCTCCGTCGCTGTTTGTATAATTGGCATAACTATCTATAATTTCAATACCATCCGCCGCGAACGTATGCAGGTTCGTAAGCCCCGTGCCATCAGTGTTGAGCTTGAACACCCTGCCACTGCCATTGGTACCGCCATAATACGCAGTTCCATACAGTGTGTTGTTCGACATAATTACAGAATTTGGATCGGCTCCGTCGCTGTTGGTATAAATAGCTGAAGGATCGTAGGCGCCCGCATTGAAAGTATGAAGGACCGTGAGTGTCTGCGCCGGTGCGCGGCCAGCCAGCATCAAGCCGAGACCGGCCGATAGCACGGGCAGGACAAACAAATGGGCTGCGCGAGCATTCATAATTTCTTTCTGTTTGCAGCGATTCCGCTTCGGCGAATGATCATTGTATTGACTGAATCAGGCTCGCCCAGAAGCCTTGGCAGAAACCCAAGAATCGTGAGAAAGGATGACGGCGGAGTATTACACCGCCGAATAATTATGTCAAGAGAAACTTTTTAACGATTCTAGCGCCGGAAACCAGACGTGGCCTGTCAGCAGGATACGGTAATGGCGCTCTATCGCGCGTGCGCTGACGCCGTCCTTTGACGAACAGGCACGCCAGAAGCAACATGCCCAATGCCGAAGTGGTGTCCTCGTTTTTTCGTAAACCGTGAGCAATTTTAGGTGGAAACAAAGCTCTCGCCGGAAGAAGGGCTGGCACGGCTGCCGGTAAGAGTGACCTAACCAACAGCCAACCTGCTGCTAACAGGCGCCAGCCCCGGAAAGAGTGACATGAAAAACACCGTGTGCCAACTGCTCAAAATTGAAGTGCTCGATCACATCGTCATGGGCCAGCCCGGTGGCGAGGATCGGAAAGGCTATGTGTCGTTGCCGGAACTAGGCTACTTTTACTGAGATTTTCGTGGACGTGTGTATGTTTAGCCCGTTGCAGGCTGAGACAATACGGCCAGCGCCGGGCCAAAATTCAACCGCGCTGCCTGCGCCTGCGCGTGTTCGTTGCTCAGGTGTCCATACACCTTGCCAATGAGCACGCCGCCGTCCTTGTGACCTACCCAGCGGGCAATCGTCATGTAGTCGATTCCGCTCATCACGGCGTAGGAAATGAAATGATGTCGGCAATCGTGGAAGCCAAACTTGTCCAGTCCGGCACCCTTGCGCGCCAGCCGTAGCGATTCGCGGAACGTCCGGGAGTGCTCGTCGCGTTCGCCACGTTGCGGGCTGGGGAACAGCCATTGCGAATCCGGCGCACGGCGCTTAAACATCTCGCTTAAGTGCGCTTCCAAGGCCGGGTTGAAATCCACGCGCCGTGCTTCACGGTTTTTGGTGTCGCCGTCCGCTCCAATCGTAAGCAGACATCGCTCGAAATCCACGTCCGCCCAGCGTACCCGCAAAGCTTCCTGCTCCCGCGCTCCGCTGTAGGCCAAAAAACAGAGATAATCGGCAAGTTGCTGCGCATTTTTCAACGGTTGGCCGGTCTCGCCCGATTCGGCCAAGTGTCCGCCGTCGTAAAGCGGTTTGAACGCCGCAGTGCAGATGGATTCAATTTCTGTGAGCGTGTGAAGCCGGCGCGCTTTGATTTCTGTGCGCTGCCATGCAATGTCCTCGCTAGGCAAGGTCTTTAAATAACCGTCGCGCTTGGCCGCTTTCAATACGTGCCGCAGGCAGACTAGCGCGAGGTTGCAGGTGCGAGGCGAGCGCACGGCGCGCAGTTTGTTGAGCACGTCTTGAATATGGCTGGGGCGGATTTTGTCCACGCGCAAATGTCCAAGCGCCTCTTGCCAGCGTTTGTAATGGGCTTTCTCCGTGATGATCGTGTCCGGCTTCTTACCGGACGCATTGAGCATCGGCAAATACGTCTGCTCGTAGAACTCGCCAAACATGGGGAAGAGTCCAATGTGACCGAGACGGTTCTCGCTGCGTTCGACAAGCAGTCTGCGAAATTCCTCTTGCGCTTCGGCGGCACTCTTGGCCGCGAGTGGCACCCAGCGCATATTCTTCGAGCCGTTTTCTTCCTCGACGGCGATTCGAGCAATGAAGTTACCGTTGCGACGCCATAGGCCGCGAATAGGGTGCTTGCGGTTGTCGAGTACCTTGGTGTATCTGTGACGGCGTGAGTTGGATTGAGAGGCAGTTTTGTTTTCGGCGGCGTTGCGTTTCACAAGGCAACACTGTAGCAAAAAATGTAGCAATTTCAAGTTGCCACTCGATTATATTCATAAGTCATTTATAATTAATAATGCGCACGTGGCGGAATGGCAGACGCGCCAGACTTAGGATCTGGTCCCGAAAGGGTTGGAGGTTCAAGTCCTCTCGTGCGCACCACTGAAAAAACAAAGGGGAAACAGCGGTTTTGACTCGATTTCATAAGGGTGATCTCAATGTCTGAACTTTTCAAGCCGTGCCCTTTTGTGCGGTTGGCTTCTCTTGGTGACTTTTCCAAATGGATGCGCAGAAAGTAACCATAAAGTAACCAATCCTGCCTCAGCAGGTCCGGCGTTTTACCCTCTGCCGGCCTTGGAAGCCGCTCAGAGAGTCAACCGCGCGCGAAATCCGGGCAGTGTGACGCGGCAGGACATTCCCGCTTGGCCGGCGGGCGCTGCACCGCTTACAGGGGTCGCCTTTCGTCGAAGCTGAATTGGAACTGCTCTACCGGGGCCAGCCGCCGGCGCGTCGCCCCCTTGCTCAAACCCTTGCGCCGGGGCAAGACCTCGATCACCAGTCCCAAGCCTCTCTGCCAGCCTACCTGCCCCACGTGGAAACGCCTTTTCAGGAAATCCACCGCCTCATCCACCGCGCCCGGTTGCACTGTGACTATGCCGGGCGACTGTTCGCCGGGAGGACGGCAGCCGACAAAGCCAGGGCATTCCGAAAGCTTGCGCTGCATCTTCTCCTGCCAGGCGCGGGCTTCCCGTTCACGCCGCGTGGCCTCAGCCATTTCCGCGATCACCCGCGCCCCGTCAACGCCGTGCTCGCCCGCTAGGTTGAACGCATCGGCGCAGGCGCGCAGTTCAAGTTGTGGAACCCTGACCCTCATAGGCTCATGAGTAGAAGTAACCCAGCTCGCGAAGGGATACATAACCCTTGCCACCGCCATCGGGTTGGCCCATGACAATGTGATCCAGGACTTCGATCTTGAGCAGTTGCCCGGCTCGTATCAGGTCGCGGGTGACTTTGATGTCGGCCTCGCTTGGCGTCGGGTCGCCGGACGGGTGATTGTGGACGACCACGATAGCCGCTGCTGCCCCGATTACGGCAGGACGGAACACTTCGCGCGGATGGACGAGGATTGTATCAAGGGTGCCGGTGGAAATGAGGCAATGGCCCTGAATCTTGCGCCGGGTGTTCAGCAGCAGGACCACGAAGCATTCCACATCCCGGTTGAAATAGGGGTGCCCGGGCACGTGCTGACGCCAGTAAGCGGCGGCTTTGTCTGGGGTATCGCACATTTGCATTTCTGAGGGTGTCGGGCACTCGCGCAAGGCCAGGAGCTTAAACTCCTTTGGATTGAAAAGCCCACACGGCACCCGCCGCTTACGGGGTACGTCCAGCAATGGAGGTTGAAATAGAGGGTTCATTTTACGCCATCCCCCTTTTCCTGTTCGCCATCCTGCCGGCCCAGGATGAAGTCTGCCGCCTTCTGTGCTTGCGCTGCCGCCTGCACGACCAGCCGCCTATCCTCTTTGAGCCGTTGCAGCCAGGAGTGAATGTAGGCGGCTGAGTTGTTGATCGTGCGCTCGACTATCCCGGAATGGCCCGCCAGGAACGCCGCGCCCATTTCCGCAACCAGTTCCTCGCGGGCGTAGGGCGTGGAACCGAACGCGGACCATTCGCCGTCAGACGCGCTCACGCCTTTGCGGTTCAAGCGGGATTCGTGGCCGGTGCTGTGCGTCAATTCGTGGAACAAAACGGAGTAGTAATCTTGCCCACTGCGAAAGGTTGCCGGCTGGGGCATGTCCACACGGTCAAAGCTGGGCGAGTAGCAAGCCCGGCCCCCGCCGTGGCGAATCTCCGGGCGTTTGGGCATCTTGGCAACGATGCGCTCGGCTTCCTCGATTGGGCTGTGCTTGCGCTCGCTGCCATTGAGAGCGGGGATTTTGTCTTTGGGGATGTCCTCGCACTGCGCGACGTTGAAAACGGAGTAGTAGCGCAGGAATGGCACGGTTTTCCTTCCGGTTTGTTCCTTCAGGGCGTCCACTTCCAACCACTTCCAGAACACGACCGGGCAAGCCCGCTCGCCTTTTTTGACGTACCCGCCAAGGTCTTTGGCTTGGTTGAAAGTCAGCCAAAACGGGGATTCGTACATCATGGCGTGCAGCAGGAACACGTTTACGCCCCGATATTCCCGCCGGCTGATAAGGTTCCTCGGGACCATCTCGCCGCCCTGCCAGGGCTTCTGCCAGGGGATTGTTCCTTGTTCCAACAGACCGACAATGCGGTCAGTAATGACTTGAAAGGCGTCCGCCTTCATTTCACTCTCTCTTTCGGCTGGCACCTGCTCTAACAGGTTGGCTCTTGGTTAGTTCACTCTCGCCAGGAGCCGTGCCAGCCACTATCCCCGACGAGAGTTTTGCTTTCACCTAACCGTGTGAATGATGCTTGCCCATTTTCTGAACCGTTCTCGCCACCGCCCCGTGTTCCACGACTTTCAACGAATCAGGAGTCTCCTTTTTCGCGCAGACCGTCTCGGCGGGGTGGTGGGGGTGGGGAGGAACGAGGTGGGGGGTGGAAAATCAGGACCGGGCTTTCATCCGAAATGGATTTTGGGCATATCGGTGCCCGCCTGGACGGACGCGACATCGTGAATGTTGCAGGCAGAAGGTGTCTCCACGTTGTCCACATGTGGAAGAAACTTGACGACTAGTGCCCGGACCGTTAAGGCAGGAGGAAGAAGTGAGCAAAGATTATTTCACTGAAATCATAAATCCACTCGACCCAAAGGGACCGAAGATTCAGGCCACGATTCCTGCCCGCCTTATTTTGAACTATTATAAATTTTATCCTGTCAGATATGAAAACTTTCGCTCGGCCAAACACGTGCTCGAATGCCCAAAGCGAATTTTTGCGGGAATACGCCAATTTAATGAGGGTGGTTGGTGCTTTACAGGGAGGCCGATGAAATGGTACATACGGGAGCACGTCGAAGTGCCTTTTCCTGAAAACCTTGTGTTTTCAGTGTATCTCAACCCACGCTTCATAGTTTATGAATGTCGCGCGGAGCCGATTGATAACAATGACGCAAATTGCCCAAACGATTGGGAAAACCGATACAAGGGACTAGTATGGAAGCACACTTCCTAAACGAGTTCGTTGTTGGCCAAACACGCCAAGAGCCGGAGCCGTGGTACAACCCGGATGGTGATTGCATCATCTATCAGATGCTGGATGAGGCCATTGTCGCAGACAGAATCGATGAGGTGCTGACAATATACAGATCAGCCGTTTCCGGAAAGGCGATCGGTTATCAAATAAAAGGAGTCGCCGCCCTAGCTTCAACATTTGGATGGGAGGGCCTGTTGATTGAATGCAAACAGGGCAAAGAGGAACTCAAAGAAGTTTCATTGTCTGCACTGCTGCTGGCCGCCTATGAAAAAGGCCCGAAAACAATAGGGCGGCGTAAGGCGTATGCAGATGTTTTTGATTCCTGCCCAACCAACGCGAGAATGCGTGCCGATTCTCTGGTCTTGGAATCTTAGGCGCGTTATCGTCTTCCATCTGCACAGCGCAGCACTATACCACGAGCCGAGGAGTCGGCTCTGACTTCCGTCATTTTCAAATTAAGACACTGAGGTTTGCAGTATGATTCAACTTTCACGCGCCTCAACCTACTGAGCGCCTGGCGGGCTTTGGTGTATCAGGAACACGGTCCTGCTCATGCGTGTTTCATGTTCCCTCTTGAAACGCTTTGAAATACTATGCGTGCCAGCCTTATGCGCTGGATCGCCCCATCGGAAGAAGACATAAAAGACAGCATTGTCGCGGATTGAGAACCCACTCACGATATGCCGCACGACATCATTGACAACCGTGAGTCGTATCTCGCCGATGCAGTTCGGCCACTGCTCAATGAGTCAGTGCGTGCTCATTTCGCGGTGGGCTACTTCTTCCTGAGCGGATTCAAAGCCATCGCCAAGGAACTCGAAAAAGTTCAGGAAGTGCGTTTGCTCATTGGCAATACTTCCGACCGGGCGACCGTTGAGCAACTGGCCGAAGGTTACGCTTCAAAGGAAGCAATCATCGCCAAGCAACGTGAGGGCGAATTCTTGAACGCCCAGCAACGCGCAAAGCTTGTGGCCGAGGGCGAACAGAAAATCCGCGAACGACTGGAACGTCTCGACCAGACGGACGAAGACCAGGCCCTTGTCGAGCAACTGGTGAGGCTGATTTCGGAAGACCGTTTGAAGGTGAAGGTTTACACCCGAAACCGTCTCCACGCCAAAGCCTACATTTTCGATTACCCGACCGGGCGTTTTGAAAAGGGCATCGCCATCGTTGGAAGTTCCAACCTCTCCCTGGCCGGGTTGCAGGACAACACCGAATTGAACGTCGTTGTCCACGGCAACGGCAATCACGAGCAGTTGCATGAATGGTTCAAGAAGCTCTGGGATGAAGCTGACCCATTCGCCGCTGAATTGATGACGGAGTTGAAGTCGTCATGGGCGCTCGACGAGTCCATTACACCATACGAGCTTTATCTCAAGGTTCTTTACCACCTGACCAAAGACCGGCTGGAAGAACCGGATGTCCCGATGCCCGCCGACTTTCCGCCGCTGGCAGATTTTCAGTGGGCAGCGGTCAAGAGCGGAATCCGCATCCTGAAACTCCGGCACGGCGTTTTCATCAGCGACGTTGTGGGCTTGGGAAAATCCTTCATCGCCGCCGCGTTGCTGAAATGGCTCAAAGTCCGTGAACGTCAGCGGGCACTTATCATCTGCCCGACGCCGCTGGTGAAAATGTGGCGCGACCGCTTTGTTGACCGCTATGACCTCGGCGCGGAGGTGTTGAGCTTGGGCATGTTAAGCCAGCAGAACTTTGCCTTTGAAGAAGAACGTTTCCAAAACAAGCAAATCGTGCTGCTCGACGAGTCGCACAACCTCCGGCACAGCGATGCGCTGCGCTACGCCCGACTACATCAATTCCTTCACGCTTTAGGCCTGCCCGCGATTATGCTGACGGCCACGCCGCGAAACAGCCGCGCCCGTGACATCCTGAATCAAATTCGCCTGTTCAACGCTGATGACAAAATTGATCTCGGTGTCGAGCCGCGCTCGCTGACCAAGTATTTCAAATTGGTTGAAGACGACGAGCGCCCATTGCCGCCGTTGTTGCAACATTTCCTCATTCGCCGGACGCGAAAGCACATTCGAGAGCACTGGCCCGACGCCAAAGTAGATGGCCGGCCCGTCCGCTTCCCAAATCGCGTGCTCAAAACGATTGATTACAGCATTGAGAAAACCTATCTCGGCTTTTACAAACGGCTGCGCGACCTGATTGAGCCGCCGAATCCCGACAAAAAGAAGAAGATCGGCATGACTTACGCCCGTTACGGCTTGCATCTCTACGTTCTGCCGGACAAACAGAACGTCGCGCCGTATAACGATTTGGTGCGCGCAGGCCAGCGGCTTCACGGTCTCATGCGGACGCTGCTATTCAAACGTCTTGAATCCAGTGTCGTGGCCTTCCGGGAAACCGTCACCCGGCTGATCGAACGCCATAAAATCTTTTTGAACGGGCTGGACGACGGCGTGGTTGTCGCTGGCGAAAAAGTGGAAGACCTGCTCAAGGGCATTGAGGAAGGTGATTCGGAAAACGCCGATTTGCGCGCACAGTTGGAAAAGCTCGCCGAGAAATACAACCCGAACGATTTTCGACAGGCCGACCTGCGCCGCGATGTGGCGTCAGACCTGGCGACCTTGCAGGAAATGGCCAAGCACGTCGAGCCGATCACGCCGGACAAAGACGCCAAGCTGCAACGCCTGCTCAAGTGGTTGGACGATGAGCCGCTGCTGCGCACGCACAAGTTACTCATCTTCACGCAATACATTGACACCGCTCAATACGTCACCGAGCAATTAAAGGCGCACAAGGTTCGTCCGGTCGAAACCATCGAACACGCGGACAGTTCGCGTGACGATCTGCAAACGCTCGTTGCGCGGTTCGCGCCGATTGCCAATGAAGCCAAAGCGCCGGTCAAAAAGCCGATTCATATTCTCGTGGCCACGGACGTATTGAGCGAAGGCTTGAACTTGCAGGACGCCGCGCTGATTCTAAACTACGATTTGCATTTCAATCCCGTGCGCCTGATTCAACGCTTCGGGCGCATTGACCGCATCAACTCGCCGCACACGGAAATTTACGCCTTCAACTTCCTGCCGGAACTCGAACTTGAACGGCATCTCGGCATCCAAACCATCCTGCGCGGACGAATCGAAGACATCCACCAAACCATCGGCGAGGACGCGGCCATTTTGGAACCAGACGAAATACTGAATCCCGATGCCATGTATGCCATCTACGAGGGCGACGGCAAGAAACTCGAAGCCATCGAGGACGCGATGGAGGCAAGCGTTGACCTGGAAGTTCAGGAGGCCGAAGACCTCATGCGCCGCATCAAACGCCAGCAGCCGGAATTGTTTGCCCGAATCACGTCGCTGTCCAACGCCATCCGCACCGGCAAACAGTTTGCGGCTGCGGATGCTCAACCACAGAAACGCCCCGCCGTTTTCTTCTTCGGCCAAGCGGGAGATTTTCAGCGGCTCTGGCTCGCTGACGCCGATGGCAACATTTTGAGCGAGGACAATCATTCTTCCATCGCGGCCATCACCTGCCCGCCGACTGAAAAGCGCCGCAAACTGCCAGCGGGCTACAATACGCTGGTCACGAAACTCAAAGCCCGGTTCGACCAGCAATATCAGGAATATCTCGCCGCCGGCGGCACGCCGCATCGCCTCATCGTTTCCCAACGCTGGGCCTTGGACACGATACGCGATGCCTACAAACAGAGCGCCGACCTGTTCACCGTTCCCGCCGAATTGAAAACCGCGCAGGAAAGATTGGAGCGGTTGCGCAAACTTTGGAGCGTCAGCCCGCTCGATGGCCGCGTGGATTTTGCCTTGCGCGGTTTGCGCAATCAGAAACCGGCGCAAGACGAAGCCATCAACCGCCTTGAATCCATCGCATTTGAATTCAAGCTCGACTTGCTGGCTGAACGCCAGATCGAAAGTTCCAAGCTGGCGACCGAGCCGACAATAATTTGCACCGAAGCATTGATTTAGCTATGCCAAGGATCACAAAACCAGAGCTGATTCGTGGCTGTCAACGTGTCATTGAGTTGGCGACTCAATACAAGCCCAAGGATCATCACAGGGAAATGGGCTATGATGGCCTACTTTTTGGTTTTCTTGACGCCAAATTCGGTGGGATGAAACGACAGCACAAAATATGGATTGGAAAATCAAGGTCTCCCAAACGTCTGGATTACCGTCAAGGTGGAACCAGACCAGTAGTGATTGAGTTTGTGGTACGGACACCGGGCCGTAATGAAATCTATGGCTCTCAAAACGGCAGCGAAATTGGGAAGCTCACCCGCCAACGCAAAGCCAGCACACGTTATCTTGTTTTATTCGACTTGAGCGAAGAAGCTCCTATGGATACCAAAGACTTGTGGCAATCCTATCGGAAACTCAACGGCGGGCGTGGCAAATTTAAGAGAAAGCCCGTTCAAATCATCTACGTCCATCCCGGTTTCGTGGATTCTTACCTCTGGAAACCGTTGAAAAAGAAAAAGTAGTTCACTATGCCTGCTTACCGGAACCGCGAACTCGAAAACAGCATTGAATCGCTGCTGAAATCTCCCGTCCGCAGCAAGGCCGATCTCGCCGGCCTGTTTTGCAAGTTGCTGGGTTTTGAATACGTAGGTCGGGCGCTCTCCAATCGGGACAAGGAAACCTGGGGCGAGGGCGAAGTCGCGGGACTCGCCGCCGATCAGAACTTCGAGATTCTCGCCCGGCACGGTGACATTGCCAGCGGCGGCTTTGCCATCATTTATGGCGAACTGAAACCGTTCAATCTTTCCATCCAACGCACGCTGATTTTGCAACTCCGCAAACGCTTTCCCGCCGCGCTGTTTCTGTTTGCCGACCGTAATTCCATTGGCGCGCAACGTGGCGCTCGCGTCCACGTCGTTCACGCCAAAATCAGCGGGCCGGCGTCAGGCGACGAAGCCAGCCAGCGCATCATTCTCCGACGGTTGCTGATCCGCCTTCGCTTCGTAGCAGCCGACGTGAGGAGGCTCTAACTTCAACTTCCGAAAGAGAACAGAGCCTCGTTACCTCGGCTGCTACATGGGAACAACGCATCAGCCGGCTGTTCAAGGAAATCGAATCCGACGACGGTTTTAACGAGGCCGAACTCAAAACCCTGCGCGCCGTTCTCTCGACCAGCGAAGCCAAACGCTGCGTTAAACTCCTGAACGACATTCGCACGCTCGACCCCGCCGTCGGTTCGGGCGCGTTCCCGGTCGGGCTGCTGCACGAACTCGTTTCGCTCCGGCGCGTGTTTGAATGCGTGGTCAACGGCTACCAAGACCCGGTGAAAGGCGAGGGCAGCACTTGGAAACAGAAGGCCAAGGAACATTTCATCCAGAGCAGTTTGTTCGGCGTGGACATCCAGCAGCAGGCCATTGAAATCTGCCGCCTCCGGCTCTGGTTAAGTTTGCTGGTGGACTACGAACTCGGCGTGAATCCCTTCGAGGCCGAGCGCGGCAAGTTCATCGAGGCCATCCGCGACAACGAACACGTCCGCCGCATCGAGCAGCCGGTCTATAAACGCCGCTGGGACGAGCAATGGAAGGTGGGCAACCGTTGGATGGCCGGCCCGGTGGCCTACGCGCAGGAATTCGTGGACGCCTTCCGCTGGTGGCTCGCCGAGAAAGCCGAGTGGCTGCTGGAAAACAAGGCGGCAGGCGGCCCGGTGGAACTCGGCGGCTGGACAACGGCGCTGTGGAAAGACAAACGCATCGAAGGCGCCTGGCCGGTCGTGGCGGAGGCGATGCTCACCGTCGAACGCTGGAAATTCGAGAACGCGGAAAACAACGACGGCAAGAAAGAACCCAAGCTGGCCGCCGGCTTCGAGGCATTCGGGAAATATCTCAAAGATACCGTCGCCGACGAAACCGTCCCTGCCGGCATCCCACCCGCCGTCTCGTGGGATGAATTGGCCGCGAAAAAGAAATGGACTTCAGCGCAGTTGAAGAAAGCCGCCGCCGTGCGTGGTAAGCTGAATGTGCCGAGGGAGCGGTTTCGGCAGACGAATGAAGGTGAGTTTGTTTGGGCCGGAGAGAAATGAGCCTCGGTTCACCGACAGCATTCCTGGAGCAATTCTCCGTGCGCGGAATCATAGAGGCAAAGTCCCCGAGCCGGGCGGCGGGTCAATTTGGAGCGCAGCCGGATGAGGCGAGCAAGAGATTGACGCGGCGACCGGCGACCCATAATCGAGCTTCCGATTCACGCGCACGGCCACACCGTGACTGCGGACTATTTGCGGACAACCTATAGCTGCCGCTGCTGACTGGACGCGCCACAGCTACAAACTCGTGTCTGCGCATTTGAATGAGAGTCAGCGGGCGATGGTGGCGGCCAAACTGGCTAATATGGGTGAAGGGAGGCCAAAGAAGAACAGTCCAAATTCAGACGGTATTTCACTTGAGAAAGCGGCTGAGATATTGAGCGTGAGTGAGCGCCAGGTGGCGGACGATTCAATTGTGCAAGCGTGCGGATTTTGCGTCACCAGCGTCGCCAACGATGGAAGCCCGACCGTCCGCCGACGCAAACGACGCAAATTTGCAGCCCTTGCACGATGAAAGGCTGGACGCTGCTGACCTTGTGAGGGAGTTGGCATGAAAACCCCCGTCGAAATCCTCCTCACCGTGGCTGCTATTGGCGGACGGCTTGAACCCGATGGTGACAAGCTATGGATGCACCTACCCGCCGATGGCCCGCCAGGATTGAAAGTCGCGATCCGGCAACACAAGACCGACTTGCTTGAATTGTTGCGCTTGGATTTTTGGGTTGTCCGCTCAGACACAGTCAACGCTATGCTCTTTTGGGTGCCTGACCAAACGACGGTGGACTGCCTTGCCGCCGCTGGCGCAGACTTGGGCAGCATCTACACGGCATCGGAGCTTGAGCAGTTGGTTCGTCGCAGAGTCACCGTTGAAGAATTGCCGCTGATTCACGCGGCCAATCAGCGTTTCAACGGCAAACTGACAGAGCCATGAATGCCTCTCGGCTTCGCATCGCCCAGCAAGTTCTAGCCGGTGAGTTCGGCGGCTGTGCATTGGGCAAGCGGACGCTGGCAACTTGCGCTTGATTGCGCACGCTCTGAGGCGGATTGTTACCGTATATGGCACTACCGAAGCCAGCAAATGGCACGCAGAGAGTCAGGCCCGGACGCCGGGAGTCACTCCGGCAAGTTCTTGATCTCCAACGGGCCACCCATGAAGTAGCCCTGCTGGTGACACAGGATGCTCGCGCTTGCGTTGATGCCGTTGGCGTCATGTGCATTGTCGCGTTGGGTTGCGACCGTGGCCAGCCTCCAAGAGAGCAAGGGCAGAAAAAACAGCCAAGGTCCACAAACCCAATCCCTTTTTCATTAAGAGTAACCAACAAAAACGAGGCTGAGGCGCAATACGACCTCGGCGAGCAGTACGCCAAGGGCGACGGAGTGCTTCCAAACCAAGAAAAAGCGACGGCTTGTTATCGCAAGGCCGCAGAACAGGGGCTTGCCAAGGCGCAAGCCGCTCTCGGTCATTGTTACGCCATAGGGGAAGGTGTGGCTCAAGACTTTGACCAAGCTGTCATGTGGTCCCGCAAGGCTGCGGAGCAAGGGGACCCCAGAGGGCAAAACAACCTTGGTGGTAGTTTCGCTACAGGCCAGGGCGTGCAGCAGGATTATGCAGAGGCGGTAAAGTGGTTTCGCAAAGCCGCCGAACAAGGATCTGCCAGAGCACAAGTTAATCTGGGTGCCTGCTACCAGCAGGGGCACGGCGTCGCGCAAGACTACGCCGAAGCAGCCAATTGGTATCACAGGGCTGCGGAACAGGGGGAGGCGAGAGCGCAACACAATCTCGGCGTGAGCTACGAGCAGGGGCAAGGTGTTCCCCAAGACTACACAGAGGCAGTCGAGTGGTATCGCAAGGCCGCTCAGCAGGGCTATCCCCCCGCGCAACACAACCTCAGTCTGTGTTATGTGAATGGGGAGGGCGTCCGTCGAGACATGGCTGAGGCAGCCAGATGGATGCTCAAGGCCGGCAACCAGGGTCTTGCTGAGGCGCAGTGGAACCTTGGCGTGTTTTACGGAAAAGGGGAGGGTGTACCCAAGAACGATGTCGAAGCCTACAAGTGGCTTTGCCTAGCCGCTGCCCAAGGGAATAATCGGGCTGTGCAAGCGAGAGACTTGATGTCTCAACGAATGGCTCGTGCTGAGATTATTGAAGGCCAGAGGTTGGCTTCCGCGTTCGCAGTGAGGAAGGAACACGCCGGGGCCGGGTCAGATCGGATCTCGCCCAAGCCTGAAATAGGCGAAGGAAAAATGTCTGCCGGGACTGGTTTCTTTGTGACTGACGACGGTTATCTAGTCACCTGTGAGCATGTGGTGCGGGGAGCGACTTCTTTCTACGTCAAAACGTCTGGCAGTTCCATTTCTGCTAAACTCATCAAGAAAGACAGGGCGATTGACGTTGCGCTACTCAAGGTGAATGGCGCATTTCGGGCGTTGCCGCTAAAACCAGAGTCGGGCATCAAATTGGGTGACGCGGTGTTCACCATTGGTTTTCCCAATCCCGTGGTTCAGGGTGTCGAGCCGAAACTGACGCGGGGAGAAATTAGCAGCATGGCCGGCATCCGCGACAACCCACGCTATTTTCAGATCAGTGTGCCAGTGCAGCCGGGGAACTCCGGGGGCGCGTTGGTGGATGAATTCGGCAACGTGGTGGGAGTGGTAACGGCCCGGTTGGATGATGTGGCGACTTACGAAATCAGCGGGGCCTTGCCGCAAAATGTAAATTATGCGGTCAAGGGCAGATTGGTTCGCGATTTTCTCAACAGCGTGCCTCAATTGTCCGGCAAGCTCAAAGCCCCACGCGCATCGAGAGACCGGGAAGCTGCTTCCGCCGCAGCCGAGCGTGCCGCAGCGCTGGTGATAGCCCAATGACGCGCGCACCTAAAAATTGTGGTAGTGAACGACGTTTCTGAGGCACTGGATGAGGTCGGGACACACCCACGCGATTAAAACTGAGGCCATGCGCTCCCTTGGCGAGTTTCTGAAAAACCAGCCTAAGAATGTCGGCGCAAAAGGGAGCATTGTCACTGGTTCCATGCGGACACCACTGAAAGATACGACGCCCACATTGGCTTCTGCTGGCATTTCCAAAAAGGAAAGCTCTGTTTCCCAAGCGGTAGCCGACTTGGCATCTACCAACGAGCATGTTTACGCCGAATCGGTGGCTGGTCGGTCCACTGTTGCAGGGGCGGTCGGGAAGGTTTGGAAGATTGGTTTGGACTTCTGCCTTCACGCCTTCTGGCTTAACGCGGCCTTGGATGCGTAGGACTCAGACATCTTCTGCCAACTGCTAATGGGTTCACCCTTCTTGTCCCGCCATTTTTGCTCCTCCATGGTGTTATAAAATGCTTGTGCGAACTGTTCCGCACCTTTGAAGAAATGCTTCAAGTGATTGTGAACTATTGCGAAACTCGGTGGACTGCAACCGGGAGTCCGCATTTTAGAAGCAATACCGGCAACCATCCGTCCGATTCCATCCGTCCCGTCCATTCCATTACCAGAAGGCAATTGCCCATCCGTCGCCGATGCCGTTGGCGTGCCAGAGGGCTTAGATTCTACAGATGCACCCGCGTCTGGTCTGGTCGGATCATTCTTATCTGATCTGGTCTGGTCTTCTCTGGTCTGGTCTTCTCTGATCTGGTCTGGTCTGGTCTGGTCTGGTCTATCGGGTTTCGTCCCGGTTCTCGGTCGGTTATCGGTCGGTTTCTCCGTTTGATTGTCACTGCTATTACATGCGTCACTTGACGGTCTGCCGCCTTTTTGGCCGGCTTGCCATTTTTGAAGTAATTGCGCGTTGTGTTGATCCCATTCATGCGCGGCGAAGCCTTTCGGAGACAGCTTTTCGACGAAGCCAGCCCGCGCCAGGGCGACATGGCAACTCGGTTTCCTCTTTCCCCAATGGCAGAGTGAGGCAAGCTGTGCCGGCGTCATATCCGGGAACTTTGATCGGCGGGAATGTTGACAGTGTGCCCATAGTCTCAAAACCGCCATGGGTGCCGATTCGTCTCCGGTCAATTCGACAAGGAGGCGGGTTTTCCAGTGCTCGGGAAAGTCCGGCTGAACAATCATGGTGTGTTTCGCCCTCGTTTTAGGCAACAATCAGGGCCACAACATCGCTTTCCAAGAAACCCGATGATCTCACGCGCCCTGGCAGCCTTCGCTTTTTCAGAACGCCGGTGGCGGCGAGTTTGTCCACCGTTCGCAATGAGCAAGACAGACGTTCCGCTACCTGAGCGCGCCGAATGAGTGCTACGCGCTCGAAGGTGCTCTCGGCAGGCTGGGCTCTGTCTTTGTCCGGTCCGTTACGAAGAGCCGCGAGAATTCGTGTGCGGTCACGCGGGCTGAGGGTTGGGTCACCTTTCAACCCGCTCCGTATGATTTGAAGCGTTGTGTCTAGCATACAGTTTTCGTTTCGGCGCACTTCGCGCCTTTTGAAGGCAGCCTACAGCACGTGCTTTTTGGCTTGTTTAGACGTTCTAGATGCAAACTGCAGCAGTCGCGTGCAAAACACAGGCGGGCGGGAGCAAAGCAGAAGGGCCGCCCTGCAAAATGGCAAGGCGGCGCGTACAAATTACGGTTTCTCCGGCGGGGAATCGCGTCAAGCCCCTCACTCGGGTAAAGCTTCGCGGACTCAGTTTATTCGAGGGCGAGCACCTTTCCGCTTATCGGGGTTGCTGCTGTTGCTGGCATGGCCCTTCAGCCCAGCGGCGCGGCGCTTGGCGCTTACCTCGTCAGCGTGGTGTTTCTGATACCAGTCGCGAAATGCCTTGCTGTGATACCGGAATGATTGGAGGTCTGGAATGGGGTTGGATTGCCAAAGAGCAAATCGGTTGACAACGTCTTCAACAGTCGGAACAACCGTTTCGGGTTTGGCCGATCCCTCAGCGGAATATGGTTCATCAATACCCGGCACTATTCGTGGGTTGCAGCTATCAAATGGGATGGGATTGTCCGGGACATTATCCCAAGCCCATTTTTGAGCCGGGGGTAGGGGATGGCGAAGGCGAAACCGCAGGTACTCGCGGAAAAGGGCGTATCGTTCGCCCGTTCGTCCTGTAAGGCGCGGCAGCATGAGTCTGAGAAATTGATCCAGCGTGACGGGGTAGTGTTTCGGCTGCGGTACGGCCGGCTCCGCGGGCGCGGGCGGCGGCGGTGGGTTCGTCAGCAATTCATGGGCGGCTTCCCAGATCTGCAGCGCGCTCCTGGCAAGCGACTCAGTTCCCTCAGTTCGCGTGTCCTTCGAGAGAGCTGCTGCAAGGCTGGCGAGTTGCGCCGTGGTCGGCTTGGGAGAGGACAGACTGGTTGATTTTGACTTCAAACTCATGAGCGCCTTCACAGCTTGCCCGCTGGGGCGTGGTGGAGGCACGCCCACAGCAGGGCTTCCCCGGCGGATCAGGCCAAGGCGAATTCTCAGGGTCAGTTTCCCGCTTCCGGGGTGGTTTGTCCATCCCCGCCACCGGTGTTCAGAAGGGCGAGGATCGCGGCTTTTTTATCGCGCCAGTTCTTTCCGGTAGTGCTCCCCACAATTGCTTTGATTTCGCGCAGCAATGCCTCTGCGTCGCGCTTGTGCGGCTCTGGTTTGGCCTCACCTATCACGCAAGGCAGGGCAGCCACGGCACGTCCGGCGGCAAGCTCGCCAACGTGCGTGTAGTGCCTCGTCATGGCCGGGTTGCTGTGGCCGACGATGGATTCGACCACGGCGAGGGGCGCGTTGCTCTCACGGCACAGCGAAACAAACGTGTGCCGCAAGGAATGGAAGCCGACCTCGACCACGGCGAGCTTTCGGTTTTTGTCGCCGGTGCCGTTGGCCGGTGCGTGCGTCCTGATGCCGCATTGGAGGAAGTGCTTTTGAATACCCTTGATCAAGGCGCGCCGGTTGCGGAAGTAGGTGGCGGCGGTTTCTGGCAGAACGTATTCGCTGCGCTGTTTGGGCGGCGCCTCTGCCATCATGTCGCGCAAGACGGGGTGCATCGGCACGATGACGGGCTTAGGGTTGCGGCGTGCCGTCTTGCTCGGGATGCGCCGGATAAGATTGCGCGGCAGGTCAACTTCGGCCCACCGCAGCGTGGCGCAGTCGCCAAGCCGCAGGCCAGAATAGATGCCCAGAGCGAGCAAGGTCCGCATTTCGCCGGCTGCGATCCGGCAGACCTTTTTTAGCTCGTCAATGGTAAGCTCGCGGCGGCTTTGGGGAATGGCGCGCTTGCGTGGAATATCGTGCCAGGGGTTCTCGGTTATCTTGGCTTTGCCTTTGAGGACGCGGAAAACCAGGGTGAGCAGGTTGAGGTGTTTGTTGTAGGTGTTCGGGCTGCGGCTGCCACCGTTCAAGGCGGCTGCGTACTCTTCGGCAATGTCTTTGGACACGTCCCGCAAGGTGGGCCGGTCCGGGTGCTTTTCTTGCATCCAGGCCGCGAACATGGACCATTGGCCCTGATACATGTCGAGGGTGTCCTTGCCGGTGTCGGGCCGGTTTGGCGAGGCAAGGTATTCACTCCAGGCCAGGGCGAGAGAAAGCGGTGGGTTCTGCTGGTCTTCCCACTTGGCAAGCTCTGCCTTGCGGCCTTCCAGCTTGCCGACAATGGATTCCAGGGCGGCGGCCTCATCTGCCACGGTGAAGGGTGCCATGACCTTTTGCCGCGCTTCCTCGGCCTCTCGCTTGGCAGTGATTGCGTTGCCGTTCTCATCGCGTAAGGCTTTGGAGAAGACTTTCCCCTCGACCGTCCAGCGAACGTAGAAATTGGCCCCACGTTTGAATAAATGCCCGGTTCGATGTTTCATAGGTGCGCTTGCGTGCGCTTGCGTTCACCTATAGGGTTCCGTGATGCTTGCAACGCCACCAGAAAGTAACCAATCAGGGGGTTTTCCTCGAAAAAGCGCCGATTCAGTCAGACTTAGGATCTGGTCCCGAAAGGGTTGGAGGTTCAAGTCCTCTCGTGCGCACCATTCTTTTCGAGGAAATACGCAAATTGTGACTTGAACCATAGTTTGTCCCGTCCGGACACGCTTTGCTTCCCTTTTCGTCGAGTCAAACTTTGCTTCCCCACGAAAACAGGGTATGGGAACGAATGTTTGGCCGAGAATTGCCCGATTCCAGGACGGACTTTGGTTCCTAATCATCCTGGTACGTGGCATCCACATCGTCGTCATTTCTTTGATATGGTTGGGCACGAGTCGGCCAGTTTGCAGAACAAGTTGACGAGCATCATTTCGTCGATGGAACCGGCGGCGGTGCTCGCGATGCGCGGGTCAGCAACAACTACCGCGAGACATTGAGCACGAGAGATAGCGACATTGATCCGGTTGCGGTCGAGGATGAAGGCAAGCCCCCGCGACCCATACTCGCCGTAACTGGAACAGAGGGAAAGAATGCAAACAGGAGCCTGCTGCCCTTGAAACTTGTCCACGCTGCCAAAGCGGGCGTTGGCGGGGAACGCCGCCTGAAGTGCGCGAACCTGGGCGTTGTATGGGGAAATGAAAAGAAAGTCTTCCAGTGTTAACCGCCTCGTGGTGCCATCCTTGGCAATGTAGGTGCGTCCAAGCAGCTCGTCGCAGATGACCTTGACCCTTTCAACCTCCTCGTCGCTCTGCTGGATAACTGACCAATGGTGACTTGGATGTCACGAGAATCAGCAGCGCAGATTGGGCGTGCTATTTTGCAGCGAGCCACAATGTGGATAAGGATGCTACGGATCGGCTCGCGAGGACGCTCGCCCCACCCGGCTCCAGCCGACAGTCACATATAAGTAACAATAACACAGATCATCAGTGCTTATGAAAATTTCGTCGAGGCCTTGCTGCGGAAAATGACGGGTGGTAGCTTTACACGGATTTTGCATTGCGGGAAACAAAAAATATGAAGAGAGTCCACTGCCTTGCTTTCGTTACCATCTTGGCAGCCGGTTGGCAGGTCGCTTCCGCCTCCAATATTACCGGCATCGTCACGCTGAATGGCACCCCGCCGCCGGAGAGAGAAATCACCCCGCTCGAAAACGATCCCACCTGCGGCAAGCTGCATTCCGGCAAAGTGTTTACCCACTTCTACGAAGTCGGCACCAACCATGGGCTGGCCGAGGTCATCGTCATGTTGAAAGGAATCAGCGGCAAATCCACCGGCGCCTCGGTTTCGCCGGCGGTGCTCGACCAGAAAGGCTGTTTGTACATGCCTCAGATTCTCGCCATCCAAACCAATCAGAAACTGGTGGTGAGAAACTCGGACCCGCTGCTGCACAACGTGCATATGAATCCCGCCAATCCCCGCAACCAACAAGCCAATCCGACACTCAACGTGGCGCAAATGGCCAGCGCCCCCGATCTGACTTTTACCTTCCCGGCGCCGGAAAACTTTATGAAGTTCCAGTGCGATGTGCATCAATGGATGTTCGCGTGGATGACCGTGATCGACCATCCGTACTTCGCGGTGACCGGCAAGGACGGCACTTTCAAAATCAGCGACGTTCCGCCGGGCAAATACACGATCACCGCCCTGCATTACAAGCTCGCTCATGAGGGCGTGGACAAGGAAATCGAAGTCAAGGAAGGGGCGCCGGCCACGGTGGACTTCACTCTCCAGCTCAAGTAGCTGTTCCCCATCTGAAACCGCTGCGGGCGACTGCCAGGCACCGGTTTACTTTTCGCTGTATGAACCATAGTGATTGCCAAAAGAAGTTTCCATTCCGATGCCTGAACTGGTGAACAACTCGTGGCGGCACCGCTTTGCCGTGTTGACGGCGACGGCGACATTTCTGTTGCTGGGAGCCGGGGGGCTGGTGACCAGTCATGGCGCCGGCATGGCCGTGCCGGACTGGCCGAATACTTACGGCTATAACATGTTTTTCTTCCCGATCTCGAAATGGGTCGGCGGAATCTTCTATGAACACACGCACCGCCTCATCGCTTCGGGTGTCGGCCTGCTGACAGGGGTCCTGGCTTTGTGGCTTTACGGCGACAGGGCGCGGCCGTTTATGTGCCGAGCCGGGTTGATCCTTATAGTTCTTGCGGCAGCCGTGGCGGCGCTGGTCCCCGCACACCGGGCGGACGCAACGGTTTGCGGCACGACGGGTTTCGCGCTGTTCGGCGCGAGCTTCGTCTGGCCGCGTTGCGAGGCTTCGGCCAGGTGGCTCCGTCGGTTGGGATTCATCGCTTTTTTCGCGGTTGTTCTGCAAGGAGTGCTGGGGGGCCTGCGCGTGGTATTGTTCGCGGACGCAATCGGCATTTTCCACGCGACGCTCGCGCAGGTGTTTTTTGTGCTGCTTTGCGCCATCGCGCTGTTCACGAGCAAATGGTGGCAGACCCTGACCCCATCTTTGTCCGGTCCGGCTATGGAGGGAGAACGAGCCCTTACCCCGGCCCTCTCCCATCGAATGGGAGAGGGAGAAGCGGCGACGTCCGCTGAATCCTTCCTGCGCTCCTCCTCCTCCTCGTTCTCGGAAGGAACTGATCCGGATTCGAGGAGGAGGACGAGGACGGTGTTCCCGCGTTATTGGTTCATCGGGACGACGATGCTGATCCTGTTGCAGTTGATCCTGGGGTCGGTGATGCGCCATCAGCACGCCGATCTGCCGATTCCCGATTTTCCGCTGGCGTATGGCAGGCTTTGGCCGGCAACGGACCCTCAATCCGTTGCTCATTACAACGAGCAACGAATTGAAGTCGCGGCGGCAAATCCGATCACGGCGTTCCAGATCCAATTGCAGATGGCGCATCGCATTCTTGCCGTGCTGATTCTGGCGGGGGTCGGCTGGTGCGCTTGGCGGGTTCGACGTTCCCGGCGTGCTGTTCCTGCACCTGACGTGGCGGGGCTGTGCCACAGCCCGGACGCGCAAGGACAGATCCATGGCGGGCCTGCGGTGCAGGCAACTGCGGACGCGGCGCAGCGCGTCCCAACCTTGGTTTGGTTCTGGCTGGGATTGATTGTGGTTCAAGCAGGCCTGGGAGCACTCACGATCCTTTCAAACAAGGCGGCGGACATAGCGACAGCCCACGTGCTGGTGGGCGCGCTCGCCTTCGCAACCGGCGTAATCTTGTGCATCATTTCCTTTCGAAGCCCGGAATTTGCGCGCGGTGCGCCCGTTTTGTCGGGCAGCACGGCAGGCGCGCCGGCAAGCCGCCCCTTCGCGGCTCACCCGGCAACGGCACGATCATGAAAGCGGCGGCGCAAGCATTAAGCGAAGCGGTGACGCTGGAAAAGGGTTGGGTTGCCGTTTATGCCGACTTGATCAAGGCGCGGCTCACGCTTCTGGTTTTGCTGACTACACTGGTGGGATTTTATCTGGGTTGCCGCGGGCCGGTGAATTACGCGCTGATGTTGCATACGGTGCTGGGCACAGTCCTGGTGGCCGGCGGCGCATCGGCATTGAATCAGTTGATTGAGCGCGAGCAGGATGCCCGGATGCGGCGAACGCGCAATCGCCCGCTGCCTTCGGGCCGTTTGCAGCCCGCCACCGCCATGGTGTTTGGCGGGGTGAGCGCCGGCGCCGGGCTGCTGTACCTCGCGCTTGCGGTGAACCTCGCGACGAGTGTGATCGGCGCCGTTTCGCTGCTGAGTTATTTGTTCATTTACACGCCGCTGAAGCGTGTGACCTGGCTCAACACGGCGGTCGGGGCGATTCCCGGCGGGTTGCCGCCCTTGATGGGATGGACAGCGGCGCGCGGCCAATTAAGCGCTGAGGGATGGGTGTTGTTTGCGATTCTCGCGTTCTGGCAATTGCCCCACTTTCTGGCGATTGCCTGGATTTACCGCGACGAGTACGCCGAAGCCGGCTTCAAAATGCTGCCGGTCATTGACCCTCAAGGCCGGCGCACGGCGCGCCAGGTTGTGGGTTTCACGCTCGGTTTGCTGGCGGCCAGCCTGTGTCCGTTTCGGTTCAACCTGACCGGGCCGGTTTATGGGGTGAGCGCTCTCCTTCTGGGACTGGCTTTTCTGTGGTTTGCCGTCCGATTCGCGCTGCAACTCCGCGGCGCGCGAACGGGGCTGACGGTGTCGCGCGCGCGGCAGCTTTTCTACGTATCGATTCTCTATCTGCCGTTGCTGCTGGCGATGATGGTGTTGGACAAGATCAAATAGACCATGCAGGCAACCCAGGTCATTCCGCATTCCGGCGTTTCCGAGGCCCACCGCGAAGAAGGAGACTTCTGGCGCAGCCATGTCTTTTCGACCGACCACAAGGTGATCGGGATTCAATACGGCATGACGGCCCTTTGTTTTCTTTTGTTCGGGTTTTTCCTCATGTTGATGATGCGCTGGCAGATCGCGCATCCGGGCCAGCCGATTCCGATTATGGGACCGGTTCTGGCAAAGGTGCTGGGGCAGGTGGCGGCCAAGGGCACGATGTCGCCGGACCTCTACAATTCTTTCGGCGCGATGCACGGCACGATCATGGTGTTCCTGGCGATCGTGCCGTTGGCCTTCGCGGCGTTCGGGAATTATGTGGTGCCGCTGATGATCGGCGCGCCGGACATGGCTTTTCCGCGGATCAACATGGCCAGTTACCAGGCTTACGTGCTGGGCGGGGTGGTCATGCTGGTCAGCTTTTTCATTCCCGGGGGGGCGGCGCAGGCGGGCTGGACCTCTTATTCGCCGCTGGCGACGGCCATTCCGACGGAAGGGCAGACGTTCTGGTTGTTCGGCATGGTGCTGCTGATCACCTCTTCGCTGCTGGGCGCGATCAATTTCATCGCCACGATCATTCAACTGCGCGCGCCGGGGATGACCTGGATGCGGCTGCCTTTTTTCGTGTGGGCGCAATTTGTCACGGCGTTTCTGTTGTTGCTGGCTTTTCCGCCTCTGGAAGCGGCGGCGATCATGCAGTTGATGGACAAGCTGGCGCACACGAGTTTCTTTTTGCCGACCGGGCTGGCCATTGGCGGGAATCTGGCGAACGTCAGCGGCGGCGGCAGTCCGTTGTTGTGGCAGCACCTGTTCTGGTTTCTGGCTCATCCCGAGGTGTATGTCTTGATCCTGCCGGCGATGGGGATTGTGTCGGAGATCATCGCGAACAACACGCGCAAGCCGATTTGGGGTTACAAGTCGCTGGTGTATTCGGTGCTGGCCATCGGCTTTCTCTCTTTCATCGTCTGGGCGCATCACATGTATCTGACGGGCATGGGCACGACGATCGCCACGTTTTTCCAGACCACGACGATGATCATTTCGATTCCTTCGGTCATCATCCTGACGTGCATGTTCATTTCGTTGTGGGGTGGCGCGATTCGCTTCAACACGCCCATGCTTTTCGTCATGGCCTTTCTGCCGATGTTCGGCATCGGGGGACTGACCGGCTTGCCGCTCGGCTTAAGCTACAGCGACATTCACCTGCACGACACTTACTACGTCATCGCGCACTTTCACTACATCGTGGCGCCGGGGACGATCTTCGCGTTGTTTGCGGGGATTTATTATTGGTTCCCGAAAATCACGGGCCGGATGATGAACGAATTCTGGGGCCGGGTGCATTTCTGGCTGTCGCTGATTTTCATGAACCTGATTTTCCAGCCGATGTTTGCGCAAGGGATGGCCGGGATGTTGCGCCGCATGGCGGACGGGGGGGGGAACTATTCCGCGGCGGTGGATCGCCAGGCGGGCATGACAGGCGGGTTGAGCGACTGGATCATGTCATTGCACCGTCCGATTTTGTGGGCGGCGGTCTGCCTCGGCATGGCGCAAATTCCTTTCATCATCAATTTGTTTTGGAGCATCAAGCATGGCCGGAGGGCCGTTTCGGACAACCCCTGGCAGGCGACGACGCTGGACTGGCAGACGCCTACGCCGCCGCCGCACGGCAATTTTGCCGCGCCGATTCAGGTCTATCGCGGTCCCTACGAATACAGCGTTCCCGGCCACGCGAAAGATTTCACGCCGCAAAACGAGCCGGAGAAAGCATGAGGGCGGGAACCCATCTCACAAATAGTGCCCGGTGGGGCGAGGCTACCGACGAGCCTCCATTTTCCACAAACAGACGGCTCGCGAGTACGCTCGCCCCACCCGTTGCGGGATTTATGAGTTAGATTTTAGGGTTGGCAAATCGAGTTTTTATGGACATCCCTTATATCGTTGAGGCGCGACCGGACACCGGCCTTTACAATGCCAAGGTCGGCATCTGGCTGTTTCTGGCATCCGAGGTCATGCTGTTCGGCGCGCTGTTTTCGGCGTATATCCTTCTGCGCGTCAGCGCGCCGGATTGGCCGTATGGCTGGCTCAACATTCCGCTCGGCACCGCCAATACGCTGGTGCTCATCACTTCGAGCATTACCACCGTCATGGCCTGGGCTTCCCTCAAGATGAACCGGTTCGGAAAGTTCAAATTGTTTCATGCCTGCACGCTGCTGCTGGCCATGGTGTTCCTGGGAATCAAGTCCTTCGAATACCACGACAAGCTCACCCACTACGAAATCGACCTGAAAGACGGGCGCATCGCGGACGGGCACCTCGTGGAGAACGGCAAGGACGAGGTCGTCCTCTCCGGCCGTTTCGCCAAGGACCAGCACGACCTTTACGACCTGCACGAGCGCAAGCTGCCGCCGCACCGGGAAATCAGGATCGAACGATCCCGGATCGAAACGATGAGCAGTTACGGCCCGTGGCACAACACCTACACGGCGATTTACTTCACCTTGACGGGCCTGCATGCGCTGCACGTCATCGGCGGCGCGATTGTGATTGGCTTCCTGTGGGGTCCGGGCAGCAGGCTGTGGGAGAGCGACCCGGAGCGTTTTACAAATCGCATCGAGATTTCGGGCTTGTTCTGGCATTTTGTCGACCTCATCTGGATTTTTTTGTTTCCTGTTCTATATTTGCTCTAAGCCTATGAATTCACCAGCGCACGAAGAACACTTCAGCGAGCACGTCCGGCGGTATCTCTATGTCTTTTATGCCTTGATTTTCGGAACGATCGTCACGGTGCTGGCGTCATTCATCCCGTTCGGCAGCCGCGCGATCAACGTTGGGGTGGCCTTGTTCATCGCGTGCGGCAAAGCGTCTTTGGTCGCCGCCTATTTCATGCACCTGATCTCGGAGCGGAAGATGATTTACGGGATCATGACGTTCACCGCGTTGTTCGTCACGGGGTTGCTGTTCCTCACGATCCTGGCGTTTGCGGATTTTCCGCCGTTGACCATCAAACACTGATTATGTCACTCAAAGCGTTCCATCTGATTTTCATCACCGCGGCCATCATGCTGGCGTTCGGTTTTGGGGGGTGGCTGTTCAAGGGTTTCTTTTCGCCGGGAGGGCGGATCGGGGACCTGGTGGGCGGTGGCGCCGCGGTTGCCGTGGGCATTGGACTGATCTTTTACGAGCGCTATTTTCTGAACAAGACCAGGAAGATGAGCTATTTATGAACGGCAATGCTGCTGCTGCAACCCCGGGCTGGAGAAGAAAAACGCCGATAAAATTCCTTCTGGCGTTATTGGTCGCCGGCCTGATGTGTCAGCCGCGGGCGCTTTGGGCGTGCGCCGCGTGTTATGGCCAATCGGACTCGCCTCTGGCCAGGGGGATGAATTGGGGCATCTTCAGCCTGCTCGCAGTCGTCGTTTTCGTCCTGGGCAGCGTGGCGAGTTTCTTTGTTTACCTGGGGAAGAAGGCGGCCACGCTCCCGGCGGGCGCGCCGCCGGCGCCGGCGGGTGAACCCGGACCAAAGGCCTGAACATGGAAAAGCTGGTCGAATCTCTGACGCAGGCCACCGGGAAACTACTCGGCTTGCCGGTAGTGGCTTCAGAACAAGGACGGCACGTGGATGATTTGATCATCTACGTGCACTGGCTGATGATTGTGTTGTTTGTGGGCTGGCTCTCGTATTTTGTGTATGCGCTCTTTCGATTTCATCACCAGCGCCATCCCCGGGCCGACTACCGGGGCGTGAGGAATCACGCGTCGAATTACATCGAAGGCGCCGTGGCACTGGTGGAGGGGATTCTGCTGTTCGGGATTGCCGTGCCGCTCTGGGCCAGGGCCGTGGAGAAATTCCCCGCCGAGAAGGATTCCACTGTGATTCAAATTGTCGCCCAGCAATTCACCTGGAATGTGCGTTACCCGGGCAAAGACGGCGTGTTTGGAAGGCAGAACATGCGCTGGGTGACGTCCGACAATGCGTTTGGCGTTGACCCGAACGACCCGAACGGCAAGGACGACGTGCAAACGGTGAATGAAGTGCACGTCGTGGTCAATAAACCGGTCATCATTTATGTCAGTTCCAAAGACGTGATTCACTCGTTGAAAATCATTGCCATGCGGATCACGCAGGATGCCATTCCCGGCATGCGTATACCCGTCCATTTCACGCCGACGAAAGAAGGCACTTACCAGATCAACTGCGCGCAGCTTTGCGGCAATGGCCACGCCGGCATGACCGGCGGCCGGCTGATTGTGGAAAGCCAGGAGGCGTTCGACAAATGGCTGGCGTCGCAGGCGGGCGCGGCGACGAGTTTCGATTGAGCTGCCTCCCACGGGTAATGGTGCAGTTTGGTGCGGCGCGACTCCGGGCGAGCCGCGGGTTGATCGGAGGGCACTGCTCCGTCAGTGCCCAAGAAATCAGGGAAGCGACAAAGCGCTTCCCTCGAACGCAATCGCGGCTCGCGACGACGCTCGCCCCCGCCCACCGTTTGTGCTAAACTGTACCACTACCCTTCCGCGGGTGAAGTTGCCTCTCTTGATCTCAAGGTTTAAGCTCTTGGCGTGAACCAGCCCTCCAAAGCACTTCCCTGGACCATCGGGTTGGGCTTGTTGCTGTTCCTGCTGTGCCTGGCCCTGGCTTTTGTCTATGCCGGGCTCAATTCGCGGGCAGCGCACCACCGGCGCATGCCGGTGTATGCGCAGGTCGGCGATTTCACGCTCACCAATCAGAGTTGCGCCGCGGTTTCTCTGGCGGATTTGCATGGGCGGGTCTGGGTGGCGGATATCATTTTCACGCGCTGCGCCGGCCCGTGCCTGACAATGAGCCGGCAGATGAAGGAACTGCAGACGGCGTTCCCGCCCGAGAGCCGGGCCCGGCTGGTTTCGCTGACGACTGATCCCGACTTCGACACGCCGCCGGTCCTGTTGAAATATGCCGAGCGGTTTGGCGCGGACACCAACCGCTGGATGTTTTTGACCGGAACCAGGAATCAAATCGGCGCCCTGGCTGCGGGCAGCCTGAAACTTTCCGCGGTCGGGATAAAACCGGCAGACCGTGTGTCACCCGACGACCTGTTTGTTCACAGCACGATTTTTGTGGTGGTGGACAAACCCGGCCGGTTGCGCGGCGTTTTCCAGACGGCGGGGGAAGGAGTAAGCTGGCCGATTGAAAAGCGAAAGATTCTGGCGGCTGTCCGGCAACTGGAGCGGGAGGAATGAGCCTGTCCGATTTGCCGGCGGTGAACGCGAGTTTGAACGGCCTGAGCGCGGGGTTTCTGAGCCTGGGGTTCTATTTCATCCGCCGTCAACGGCGCATTGCCCATCGCAACTGCATGGTGGCGGCGGTGGGCTCCTCGGCGCTTTTCCTCGCCGGCTACCTGACCTATCACTTCACGGTGCGGACCATCACCCGTTTTCACGACCCGGCCTGGTTCCGGCCCATTTATCTGACGCTGTTGCTGACCCACACCGTTCTGGCCGCGACCATCGTGCCGCTGATTCTGATCACCCTTAGCCGGGCGCTAAGGCAGCGTTTTGACGCGCATCGGAAAATCGCGCGTTGGACCTGGCCGCTGTGGATGTATGTCTCGGCAACCGGCGTGGTGATCTACCTGCTGCTCTATCGGGTTTTCCCGCAACACTGAACGCGGCGCCCGAGTTTCGTTGCCGCAGCAGGACAAAACCGGAGCATTTGCCAAAAGCAAATTCTGGACAGGCAGGGACGGGCTGCGTCGCGTCCACGGCTGCGCGCAGCGCATCCCTACCAATGCGGAAATGAAACATGGCAGCCGCTCTGTCGTCCTCGTCCTCGGTCGCCTTCGACCAGGTCGGTACGGAAGGGGGCGGGATCCGCGGCAACTAGCCGGGCTTGCCATTCGCCGGCAGCAGGACCGTGAAGGTCGTGCCTTTGCCCGGCTGGCTTTTGACATGAATGACACCGCTGTGTTCTTCAATGACGCGGCGGGTGACCGCCAAACCCAGGCCGGTGCCATGCGGTTTGGTCGTGAAAAACGGCTCGAAAATGGAGCCGATTTTCTCGGCGGCGATTCCGACTCCGGTGTCGATGATTTCCACGCGCAGAAAGCGTGTCGCCCCGCCCGGCTCCGGCGATCCCATGCCGGGCTCCCCGGTGACGAGGTCGGTGCGGACGGTGATCGCGCCCTCTGAACCCATGGCCTCCACGGCGTTGAGGAGCAGGTTCACGAACGCCTGTTCCAATTGATGATCATCGCCGCTGCAGGAATCCGAGGCCGCATTGAACTGGCGGGTGAAAGAGATCTGTTTGCCTTCCACGCGATGCTGGACCAGGTGAAGGGAATGCTCGAGCAGCTCGTGCAACTGGACGGCGGCGAACGCCGGCTTGGCGGGCGCGGCAAATTTAAGCATGCGGCTGACAATGCCGTCCACGCGCTCCATCTCACGGCGAGCCGTGCCGGCCAGTTCGGCCTCGGGATTTTCCTCGAGAGTGAGACCGACAAAAGTCTTCACCGGCACGAGCGCATTTTTGATTTCATGAGCCATGCTGGCGGAGAGCGTGCCGATGCTGGCAAGCCGGTCCAGCCGGTGCATATGCTGCTCCAGCTTGCGGGTTGAAGAGACGTCCTTGAGCAATACCACGACATGGGTGGTCCGGGCCGCCAGTGACAGCGGAATGGCCGTGACTGAAAGAGTGGTCGTGGTGGCGCCCTTCGATTGAAAGGCGATTTCGCGCTCGGCCACCCACTGGCCGCTCTTTTGCGCCTCTTCGATGATGGCTCGGATCGGTGCAGGCAACATTGCGGCGGAGCGGAGTTGGGTTTGATCGGCGGGCTGACTCAACAGGCGTTGGGCGAGGGGAGTAAGCGCGACAACCTTCCCTTGAGCATCAATCGTCAATACGCCGCAGGCGAAACATTCCTGCAGCATGTCGGTCAGATTGATCCCTTGATACCCCGCTCCCGCATTGCTGGAGCTGGTCGCCATGACTTGAATGCTTCTGACTCAATTCCCGTCAGCGCCGGAGAGAATGCGTCATCAAATGCAATCCCAATCCAAAAAGGATGGCTGACAAGGATCAATTGACAACAATCTAGCCTCCCCTCGATCGGAAGCAAGCTTTTGTGGGATCAAACATCGGCCAAGGCCCAAGCCGACACCACCAGCAAGCCATGGAGCCGTGGCCGTGTGGAGCGCCGGATTTATCCGGCAGGCGGGCAAAATGCGGGTATCGCCGCCAGACGCAGCCGGCGCGCCGCGTTTACATGTTCTACTGAGTTAAACTTAGTTAAACTTTTTTCTTGCAATGGTGGCGGGAATGTTCTAATTCGGAAGTACGAAAGCAGTGTTAAGAACTCTCGTTAGTCAGGCGCACGCTGCCAAACTGCGCAAATGGAACGGAGGCAATCCGCAGATTTTGACCCAACCACGCCCGCTTGAGAAAGCCAAATAGAGCTCTATTATGAATAAACCCGATCCTCGCGCTGTTTCCGGCGTTCCAGATCACCGTGGTCCGCCGAAAATTCTTTCAGGCAAATTCACCCCACCGCTGCTTCGTCTGTTCGTCTCCCTTGCAATATGGTTCGCGCTGACGTGGCTCGCGTTCACTGTGCTGCAATCCTCAATGGTTGCGGCGGCTCGTTGGTTAGTAGGCGATCCCAACACAACCCCCGGGCTGTTCGTTATCTGCGGCGTCGTCCTTGGAGTGGCGTTCTGTTCTGGAATAGCGAGCCGGTATCTTTACAGGGCCGTGTGGCGTAAAACTGAAAAAATTCTTCGACTCCGGCCATGAACAAGACACTCACTCTTTTGGTTGTTTTGCTGGCTCTCTCGTGTTCCGGCTTGCCTACGAACTGCGTTCGCTTCCCCACGAACTGTATTCAGTTGGAGCTGCCGGACGGCCATGCATTTCCACCCGTAGACCGTTCGGGCACCAACCCGATCTCGTATGGATTGGAGCTCGTAATGGACGACGTGTATGCCCCTTATAGTTGGGGCCCCTCCGACTATACCAATCACATTCAGGACACCAATTGGATGGACGCCTGCGGAAACCTGTACACGGCGGGTTTCTCTTTTGCCATTACAGGCAGGTTTAATTTGGGGGATCGGGAGCTTGTGCTCGAAAGCCCGCAAGGCACGAACTGGGTTGGGGAATGGTTCTTCGTTGAGGGGTACGTTTATAGCCCTGTGGATCAGGACGGGTTGCCGCTGTCGGCGGACGATGGAAGCCTGATACAAACAAACTTCGCCGCCATTGTTTATAACAGCGATGGAGTCCCGCTCTGGACGAACTGGTGCCCCCTGCCCAAGTCGAGCGATGGGTCAAGCATGTTTCCCAACACGATAGATACGACCAATTTCTGGTTCCCGCTTCTTCCCGGCACCCATCAGGTGGTGACCAAGCCGAAACTATACCGGCTGGTGGAGTCGTTTACGGTTTACGAATATCAGCAGTATGAGAACATGGATGGCGGTGACCAACAGTCCGCTGAACAAGCGCTGGCTGCTGCCCAGGCTTCTTGTCCGGGAGCACCCCTGAAGTGCTTCATCATCCCGCTTGGTCTGCTTGGGACCATAATAGTGGTAATACTGGTGATCAGCATTATAGCCGCCATGGTGTACATCATCTGGCGAATGATCATGAATCTCAAGGTTACCCTGGAAAAGAATCGGCCTCCTGATCCCGATGCCCCTCCCCCGGACCCGAGCACCAATGCGCCACCCCCGGGCAATGGCACCAACGCGCCACCGCCTAATCCATAATGGCTTTCGGGAATATCAGAAGGAGAACCGGCAGGTGAAAGAGAAAAGGTGCGCCATGATCTTGTATTGTCCATTGAACGCCGGGTTCAGGTCATTCTGGATATTGCGACCGTCATAGAAGTCGAGCCCGTAATGTCAATCAGCGTGAGATTCCAAATGCGGCGCAGCCCGAGTCCGTCGCCTGTGTTTTTGTTTTGATCTGGGTGGCCAGGGTTGTTTTCGTGTCAGTGGTCGGTTATATGGCTTACCGGCTTGCCACATGCGAGCACGCCCTTCTCAACAATGCTCACAACAAATTCAGGGATGAGAAACGAAGCCTATGATTGATATCTATATTCGCCAAGAAGGAGAACATCGTATTCTTTCTCGGGGGCAAGAACCTTTTTACTATTGATGAATATGAATAGAAATCGTGAAGCGCCTGACGGGACAGGATATAGCCAGGAATCTGATTGTCGGCGTACCTAATACCAACATAATTCATTTTTTCTCTAAATTCTCTTTTATGGAGCCACCAATCATCAAAGAATAAACGGTTATTGTCTTTTAATCTTTGGTAGAGTGGAGTTCCGGGAAATGGACAAAGAGGGAAGAACGCAGCAAAAGCGGCTTTCTGTTCGATCAGGAAGTTCACCGTGTACTCCATTCCTTCCATTGTGTCGTTATCGAATCCAACAATGAAGCTGGCATAACACGCAATGTTGTACTTATCCAGGAGTCGAAATACATTTTTGTACTCTTGTGGTTGATTGAACCTTTTATTTACACTTTTGAGGACTTCAGGATCTTGACTTTCGAAGCCAACATAGGCGTGAAAGCATCCGCTGTTCGCAGCCAACTCTACCAGCTCAGGCTTTCTATGAACCAGGGTGTCCATCTGGCAGTGATATCTAATTTGCAGGGGTTTAAGCGCCTTGAAAAACTCCTTGGCCCACTTGTAATCAGCCGTCAAGTTGTCATCGACGAAGAAGAACGTGTGTCCCTTGCTGCTTTTGATTTCAGCCAGAATATCTTCAATCGGCCGGTGACGTATTTTGGCCCCGTAAAATTTCGTTGTGGCACAAAAATCGCAGTCGTGTGAACATCCCCTTCCTGTTTGTATGGGTATCAGCGGCATTGGACTGAAAAATGAACGGATGTACTTCTTGGGGTCCATGAGGTCGAACCGCGGATGAGGCAAGTTTCCCAGTGAGTCCCTGGCAGGTTTCTCATATCGCTTTTGCAGTCGATTATTCTCGAAGTCATGGATCAATTCGGGCCACGTATCCTCAGCCTCCCCGATGACGATTGCATCAGCACGCAAAGCAGCCTCGTCTGGAACTGCTGTTACATGAATCCCTCCCAGCACAACAGTCATGCCTCGTTTTCTGTACTCCGCCGCAATATCATAAGCCCGGTCCGCACTGAAAGTCTGAACGGTAATCCCTACCAGATCAACTTTTTCATCAAAATCAATCTCCTCCACGCTTTCTTCAACCACGGAGACACGGTGTTGCTTTGGAACCAGAGCCGCCAAGTATCTGATGGTAACACAGGGTACAAAGACCTTTTTCGACTTCACCAGTTTCCCATGCTCATCGTAGAATGAGGGCAGGATGATCCTGATATGCATGTGAGTCACCGCTTTTCGATCTGCTTGGACTTTGGGCGAGGTAGCCTAAATTTGTCATTAACCAGGCTCATTGCGATCAGATTACTCCGCCAGCCGGTGGCGTCAATGCGCAAAGTCAGCAGGCCAAGCCGTCTGGCAGGCGCCATGGCGGGTCCGCGTTGACGATTCAGCCTGAGGGTGCCGACCAAGATCGCCGTCGACGATTTCGAAGCATGGAGCCGAACCGAGGGCTGCCGTTGACCGAAGTGATCTCATGCAGACCGAAGGAATGAAGAGTAGTGTCCTCGTATCCTCAACGCCGCAAGAATGATCCCGATGCGAGGTTTCCTTCATATCTCTCTTTGGCGATGGTCGTGCTCTTCTGCCATGAATTGCGTGCGTAAAATAAAGTCTAAGTACTTATCCTCAAATATCCTGCGTCTTTATTTCTGGGCGCGACAAGGGGTCCCCTCCGAGCACTGGAAGGCAAGAGGTTGGGTGTGCTTTGCTCAGGTTAGGGCGGCGGAGGATGCACAATTTACCTTTTGGCGAAAGCTTTGCTTTAAATTAGACTGAGAGCGCGTTTCCAATTTCGCATGTATGAAGAACCTTCGCGGACGAACAGCGATTCTGACGGGAGCTTCCGGCGGGATCGGTCGCTATATAGCCCCTGCACTGGCCAAGGCGGGAATGAACCTGGTGCTAGTAGCTTTCCCCGGGTTAGGACTTGATGAAGTCTGTTCGGCGGCGACGAAGGAAGGCGCCAAGGTATTGGCTTTGGACATCGACCTTCGGGATTCTGGACAACGGCGGCAGGTGGTGTCAGCGGCGCTGAAACAGTTTGGTGAAGTTGACGTGCTCGTCAACAACGCGGCAGTGGAATTCTGCTGCGCGTACCACGAGCTCTCGGAGACAAACATCAAGGACGTTCTCAGCGTAAACCTGGAAGCACCCATGATGCTCACGTATCTTGTGTTGCCGGAAATGCTGCGCCGAGGGCGCGGCCATATCGTGAACATTTCGTCATTTGCCGGCAGATTGGGGCCGGGTTTTCAGGAGCCCTATTCGGCGACCAAGGCGGGGCTGACAGCATTTACTTATTCGTTACGTGGGACCTACCGCAGGACCGGGGTGAGCGCCTCTGTGGTTTGCCCAGGCTTTGTTGAGGCGGGGGTTTATTCGCGGCTGAAGGCGAAGGTTGGCCATCCAGCGCCCGGTCTTTTTGGCGCGAGCGTGTGCTCCCCCGAACGGGTGGTCCGAGCCGTAGTGCGCGTCATACGCCACGACTTGCCTGAAGTGTTCGTCAATCGATACCCCGTCCGACCGGCACTTGCCTTGTATGCTTTGTCGCCTTCTCTGGGCGAATGGATCACGGACAAAATCTTGGGAGCGCACGATTTCTTCCGAGCCGCTGCTGAAGCGCGAAAGGGAACGCAGGCTGATTAACAGCCTGTTGGATCATTAGGACTGGCATCCGACGGCAAGAGACTTGCTTTCTTTAACGCTCACGTCGGGGCGTCCGCAGTCGCCTGTGGTATTGCCACATACTTTTGAACTAATTGTAGCACAACAACTTATGAGAACAAACTTGCTCGTTACGTTGAAACTGCTCCTGCCTGTCATCCTGCAGGGGGCGACCCTAACGCTTTCAGCGGGAGGGTTTCGGCTGCCTGATCAAGATGCCTTTGCCATGGCCCGCGGCGAAGCGTTTGCCGCCACCGCCGATAACGCTTCCGCCATCTACTACAATCCTGCAGGTATTGCCCAGCTCGAAGGCAACAATTTCCGGGCAGGGTTTTACGGAATCTACATGGACCCGACTTACACCCCCCCGAACAGCGGCCAGACTTTTCACAATGACGATAACTTCGGCGCGGTTCCTCAGTTCTTCTACGCTTGCAGTCCAAAAGATATTCCAGTCAGTTTTGGATTGGGTGTCTACTGCCCGCAAGGCCTGAGTTCGGAATGGCCGCAGGACACCGGTTTCCGCTCGATTGCCACCAAAGGCTCACTAACTTACCTGACGATCAACCCCGCCGTGGCATGGAAGCTGGGCCCCGACTTGTCACTCGGCGGCGGCGTGATGGTGAACTACGCCAACATGGATTTGGAGCAGGGCCTGGTATGGCCTGCTCAGTCGTTTGATGGATTCAGGTTCAGAGGCGACGGCTGGGGTGTGGGCTATAACCTGGGCCTGCTTTGGAAACCGCACAAACAGGTTTCGATTGGCATTTCCTTCCGCAGCGCGAGTGACATCGACTTGAGTGGGCACACAGATGGATATAATAATGTAGCATTACCGAGCCCTCCCGCTCCCTTCACGGTGCCGGCTTTGACTTATCGCTCAGCGGCGCATGGGCAGTTCTCATTCCCATTGAACGCCGTCTTCGGCATTTCGTATCGGCCTACACCGGATTGGAACTGCGAATTCGACGCGGAGTACACCGGCTGGAGCAGTGTGGGAACCCTGTTGATCAAGCAATCCGGGTCGCTTCCCGGGCTGATACCGCAGAACATCCCCGTTGTGCTCGATTGGGAACCCAGTTGGTATTACGAGTTCGGCGTGACGCGCTATTTGGGCCGGGGTTGGCAAATTAGCGGAGGTTACATTTTAAATGAGAACGCCATGCCGGATGCGCATTACACACCGCTGGTGGCCGATTTGGATCGGCATTTCTTCAGTATTGGCACCGGGTTCAAAGGAGAGCTTTTCGATTTTGACGTGGCGTACCAACTCGGGTACGGACCAACGCGCACCGTTTCAGGCAGCGCTCCATCCGCCATCGGACAAACGGCCAACGGCAACTATGACTTCATCAGCCACGCCATCTTGCTGACCGTCGGAATGCATTTCTGACTCCGACAGCCTGGGCCGGAAGTGTTCTGCGGCGCCGAATTCGGCCGGAGGAATCAGTTGTGGAGACGCCACCTTCTGTTTGAAAACGGGACACTCCTGCAAGGTAAACCTCTGAGGGAACCCTGCTTCGGGAAGGACTCAGCTTGCCTCTCTGCTTGCCCAAAGGAGTGCCTTTGTCTGGTGATCCTCCCCCAAATTTGCTTTATCGTTGGCTCGGAAAATGTTAGTTGACTCAATGCTTGGCAAAGGCCGCAAAACAGAAGCGGCACGGTTAATAAAGCAGGCCAGCCAAGACTTAAGAATGGCTACAAGAAACGGTGAGTTGAACAGCATTCATTCGTCACATGGCGAGAGTCAAGACTCCATGATCCTGTGTCAGACCAGCCAGGGGGTCGAAATCCATGCCAGCGTGCTCAGGCTCACGCGGTTTCTTGCGGTCTTCGAGATTTACAGCCCGGCCTTGGTGCTGCGCACGTCCGAAGTGCTTAGTGATTTCAAGGTCGTTCTCCGGGACCGCACCATTTACTCCGGACGCGCGGTTGTGCGCAGCCTTGTGAGCGCCGCCATGTTGACGGTGTGCGAGGTGACCCTGGATGAGAATTCGTGGAGGGACGTGGAGTTCGCCGCGGAGATGATCCAGAATGGCCGGCTACGCGGTGAATTCCAAAACTTCATGCAGGAATGGCAGAAGCTTTACAAGATCCTGCCGGAATTCAAAGTTGTCATCGCCGATATGCAGAGCTTCTTTTCTGACCTGCGGCTGTGGCTGGAACAGGTGGAATTGGGGGTTCGCTCCTCGCCTTCCGGGGGTCGGGAAAGCCTGGAAAAAGGGGTGGTTGAGCAACTGAAGGAGTCGGTTGTTCCGATCATAAATGAGCTGTTTGATCACTTTGAAGCCAGCGCCAGCCATGTTGACGAAGAATTGCAGCCGGCGCACAGGCTCTTTGGGAAACGGCAACTTCACCCGTTCCTGCTCGCCTCTCCTTTTGTCTATCGCACATTCACGAAACCGTTGGGCTACGCCGGCGATTACGAAGTCGTCAACATGATGTTCCGGGATCCTTGCGAAGGGGGTTCCCTGTTTGCAAAAATGATCAATGCCTACGCTCTGCAACTGCCGCCTATCATCGCTCACCGGAACCGCATTTCCTATTTGTGCGATCGGCTGGTGGAGGAAGCCCGGCGAGTGGCGCCAACAGGCAAACCCCTTCGCGTTTACAACTTGGGCTGCGGTCCGGCACAGGAAATACAGCAATTCCTGGCAAGGGAAGCGCTCTCCAGCCAGTCGGAGTTCGTATTGGCCGATTTCAACGACGAAACGCTGGCGCACGTTGAAAGCGTGCTATCCGACCTGAAAAAACGCTATGGTAGGCGCACCGGCATCAGGGTTATCAAGCAGACTGCGCATCAGCTCATAAAACAGTCTGAACGCAGCGTTCAATACCCGGAAGCGGAACAATACCATATGATTTACTGTGCCGGACTGTTTGACTACCTGTCGGACAAAGTCTGTCGCAAGTTGATGAATCTCTTTTATGACATGTTATTGCCCGGGGGCTTGTTGCTCGCGACGAACGTGGACGGTCATCCAAGCCAGAACGAGATGGAATATTTCCTGGAATGGCACCTGATTGACCGCAACACAAGAGAAATGCTCTCACTTGCTCCGGAGCGCGTGGAGCGCAGCAACGTTTGGGCGGTGCGCGAGCCCGCCGGCGTAAACATACTTCTCCATGTCAAAAAATCCGCCCGTGAACGATAGCAAGCAAATCAAGGCGGAAGTCTTGCAGACTTACGCCGACTACGAGCGCCAGATCACACTCAAGCATCTGGAGATTGGGTGTTATCTCGTCATGCTGCTCATGCCGGTCGGGGTCGTTCTGGACTACTTTGTCTATCCCGAAAAAGTGCGGTTCTTCTTCGAGCTGCGATTGTTAGTTTTCCTGCTTGCCCTTGCAGTTTGGGGCACGCTGCGCACTCGCTTCAGTCAGAAGTTCCATCGTTTGCTGAGCCTCATCATCGCGCTGATTCCGGCGTTTTTCATCTGCTGGATGATTTACGCGACGGAAGGCATCGATTCTCCCTATTACGCCGGACTGAACCTGGTTCTTCTGTGCGTCGCTCTGATCATGCGCTGGACGGTCGGGCTTAGTGTCGCCGCCTCACTTTCGACGACGGCGATGTACTTCATCGCGTGTTTTTTGCACGCCCCACCGTCAAGTTTCCACACCGGTCATCTCGTCAACAATCTTTATTTCCTTGTGCTCACGAGCGGCGTGGTCATCGCCGGAGGCCACTTGCATCGTTCGCTCCGGGTTCGCGAGTTCATGCTCCGTTACGAACTGGACAAGAACAGAAAGGCTTTGGAGGAGAACAACCAGAAACTTCGCGAACTCGACCAGATCAAGAGCCGCTTCTTCGCCAATATCAGCCACGAACTGCGCACCCCCTTGACCCTCCTGCTCGCGCCCCTGGAAAATCTGCTCCGGCGCTTCAACCGCTCCTTCGACCAGGAGACGCGCGAGCTGCTGGTGACCATGCAGTCCAACGGCATGCGGCTGCTCAAATTGATCAACGATCTGCTCGACCTGGTGCGCATGGAATCCGGCCGCATGGAAGTCAAAAAAGAGCCGCTGGAAGTGGCGGAATTTGTCAAAGGACTCGCCAGCGCCGCCCGCCAGGTCGCCGACGACAAACGTCTCCAACTGGAAACGTACGTCGATCCGCAGTTGGGCACGGTCCTCGCCGACCGCGACAAGCTCGAGAAAATCGTCCTGAACCTGGTCTTCAACGCCCTGAAGTTCACGCCGTCCGGCGGACGTGTCTCGGTGCGGGCGGAGAAGAGGACTGAGCACCTGTCCGAGAATCGGAGCAACCATAGTCGCGAAGCTGGAAGCTTCGCTAACCCGCACGCTGGAAGCGTGGGCTACGCGGTAGCGCAGGCATCCCTGCCTGCGGGTTCTGAGGGCGTCCTGCCACCAGATACAAGCTCTCCGACATGCGCCGAAGAATTCGTCATCACTGTTTCCGACACGGGCATGGGGATCGCCGAGAAGAACCTGCCGTTTGTGTTCGATCGTTTCTGGCAGGCCGACGGCTCCTCGAAACGCAAATACCAGGGCGTCGGCATCGGACTGGCCCTGGTCAAGGAATTGACTGAAATCCAGGGCGGCAAAGCCGGCGTCGAGAGTCAGGAAGGCAGGGGCACCACGTTCACCGTGCGGTTGCCGTATGAAAAGGCCGGGCCGGCGGTCAGACCCGCGCCGGTTTCAACGCAAGCCACTCCGGAACCGGGGCCCGACGGCCAGCGGGTCGTGCCGTCCGGCACCGTTTCCTCGGAGGAATGGCTGGCCAATTTGTATCGGCGAGCGGAGTTGTTTCCGGCCCTGACACCCTTGCAGGACACGCTCAAGCCGGTCGAGGTGCTGCGCAACGGGAATCTGCCCAAGGTGCTCGTGGCCGACGATGAGCCGGACATGCTGCGTTTTCTGAAATCGCAACTGAGCGAGCATTACGAAGTGCTCGAAGCGGTGGACGGCCAGCAGGCGATCGAGAAAGCCAGCCAGTTTCTGCCCGAGATCATACTGCTGGACATGATGATGCCGGAAAAGGACGGTTTGCAGGCCTGCCGCGAAATCCGGGAGAAAACATCCACCCAGAACATCCCAATCATTCTGCTGACGGCGCGAGCGGACGAGGACACAAAACTGGCCGCGTTGGGAGCGGGCGCGAGCGATTTTCTGCCCAAGCCATTCTCGACGACGGAACTGCATGTGCGCATCAGAAACCTGGTCGAATCCCATCAATACCAGTGCAAGCTGGCGCGGCAGAATCAGGCGCTGGAGTCCACCATCGAACAGCTCAAAGAAACCGAGATGCAGTTGGTGCAAACCGAAAAGCTGGCTTCACTCGGCCGCATGAGCGCGGGCATCATCCACGAAATCAACAATCCTCTCAATTTCGCGACCACCGGACTGTTTACGTTGCGGAACAAAGGCAAGCACCTCGCCCCCGAACAGCAAGAGGAATACGCCGAGATATTGAAAGACGTCGAAGAAGGCATCAAACGCGTAAAGACCATCGTCTCCGACCTGCGGATCTTCACGCACCCGGACACGGAGAGCCGCGACCAGGTGGAAGTGGCCGAAGTCATCACGTCGGCGTTGCGGTTCCTGAGCAATGAATGGAAGGACAAGGTCCAGATCGAACAGCAGATCAGCGAGCACCAGACGATCTGGGCGAACAAGAGCAAGCTGATCCACGTGGCGACGAACCTGGTGCAGAATTCTCTGGATGCCATGAAGCGGAAAACGTTCGGCGCCGAACCGCCGCGGATCCGGATTGAAGGGCGGGTGGAAAACGGCCGCAGCATCCTCTCGATCCGGGACAATGGCCCGGGCATCGACCCGGAGCATCTGGACAAGATTTTCGACCCGTTTTTCACCACCAAAGACGTGGGCGAAGGCATGGGCCTGGGCCTGAGCATCTGCTACCGCATCGTGCAGGAGTACGACGGGCACATTTCGGTAAAGACGGAGCCGGGAAAGTTCTGTGAATTTGCGCTGGAGTTCCCGGCCAAAGGATGACATTAGAAAGAGAGCAACAGCCGAATTGCTATGGAAAACCTGTACGATTACAAGAGATTCGCGATCCTTTACGTGGACGACGAGGAGAAGTCGCTGAAGTACTTCGCGCGCGCTTTCGAGGACCAGTTTCGAATTCTGACGGCGGCGAATGCCCAGGCCGGCCTCAAACTCTTGCAGGAGCACGGCGAGGAGATCGGCTTGTTGATGACCGACCAGCGAATGCCCGGAGAAAAAGGCGTGTGGCTGCTCGAAAGAGCGCGCCAACAGTACCCCCGCGTCATTCGCATCCTCGCCACGGCCTACGCCGACATGGACGCCGCCATTGCCGCCGTCAATTCGGGCGCCATCTACAAGTATGTCACGAAACCCTGGGAGCCTCCGCAACTGGAGCAGACTCTCAAGCGCGGCCTGGAGTTTTTCATGGTGCAACGCGAGCGCGACCAGCTTCTGCGCGAGAAAATGTCCGTGCTGCACAACATGATGATCGCCGACCGCATCGTGAGCCTGGGGCTGCTGGCGGCCGGTTTGAGCCATCACATTCGAAATGCCCTCGTGGCGGTGAAAACGTTCCTGGATCTCGCGCCGGCCAAAATGGCCGAGGAGAAGATGGACCTGAACGGGTTGCGCAACCCCGATTTCTGGAAGGAGTATTATCAAAACGTCCAGACTCAAATCGAAAGGATCAACAACCTGCTCAAAGATCTCTGGACCGCCTCCGAAAAACCGGCCTTCGAGTTTTCCGATCAGGTGCAGGTGGGTGAGATCGTCGCCTCGACCATCGAAGGGCTCAAGCCCGCTTTCGCCGCCAAGAACATCCAGATTCAGAATGACATCCCCGAGTCGCTGCCGTCGCTGAAGGTGGACAAGCCTAAGTTTCGCCGTCTGTTCGACCTGCTGTTAAGGGATGAGCTGGCCGCGCTTCCCGCCGGCAGCCGGGTCACGCTCTCAGCCCGCCCGACCAACGCCGCAGGCCAGAAGCCGGGCGTCGCCATCCAGGTCAGCGATAACGGGCCGGGCATGCCGAAAGAAGCGCTCCGGCTGGTTTTCGATCCGTTTGTGGTGCGGACCGACACCCCGATGGAATATGGCATCCACCTGATGGCCTGCTATTTCATCGTGCATCACCACGGCGGTAAAATCGACGCGCGCAGCGAGAACGGCCGGGGAACGACGTTCACGATCCGGCTGCCCGCCGATCCGAATCTTGCCCCCACGACGCACAGCGACACGGAGTTCTTCCGCAAAGTGCTGCTGAACGACGCCCTTTGGGAAAAGCTGATTTCTTCGGAATAACGGCCTCCGCGCCGGTCCCGCCCTGGCGGGGGACGGCGGCGCCGCAGGGCCTCTCTCCGCCGACGAAAAGCGCCGATGAATCGGCGCACTCCAAAGGCGCCGCGCCGGCCCAAACATCAGGCGCTCATCGCCGCTTCCGCTATGGTTTTGACTCTCCTGGCGGCGGGCATCGTGAAAGGTGCTATCGCTGTCGGTGAGAGTGTGGAATCAACTTCATAAGCCATTGGAATAGACCTACAGGGGATTCCCCTGAATCGGCTTACGTAGTCGTCCAGACTCAAAATCGGTATTCCCTCACGTTGCCTTGGAGGGACGCGATTGTTTAATCTGATGAGGAATAATGAATTGACCGGACGGCATTTGTATGGATCATCTAATGGTAGTGACTGTGGCAGGAAAGTCTTTTTGGATTCTGAGTGACAGTCGCAGCCGCAAGCAGATTGTCAGGCGCGAGAAGATTGTTACCTCGACGGGCACCCGGTCGCCGCATCCCCAACCCAGACGCCAGCATCTGTTCCTGTCTCTTGCCGGCCCGCCTGTCTCATGAAAACGCTCTTAGTGCTGGCCCCGCATCCGGAACTGGCTGAGGCCCTTCGGGCCGGACTCAACCCGGAGCAGTATCGCGTCATCCAGCGCCACGCCATCGAAGAAGCCGAACCTCTGCTCACGCACCGGCTGGTCAGCGCCTGCATTGTGGACGTCGAACTCACCGGAGTTCAGGAAGTGTGGATCCTGGCCAAGCTCCGCCTGCGCGGGGCGAAGTGTCCGATCATCATTTACACGGGCGCCAAGCAATGGGAATGGGAGGAGGAGGCCTATCTTCAAGGCGCCACGCACGTCTTAACGAAACCGGTGCGCATCCGGATGCTTACCACCCTGCTGGAGCGGGCCTGGTCGGCGCCTGGTTCAAGCGAGATGCCCTTGATTCCTGCTGTAGACCCGATCCCGGAATCGCCGAAACCGGCCTCCGCCCCCGCGTCCTCCGCCGCCCTGCCGGCCAATTACCAAAGCGTCGGGGCCTTGCGCGGCTTCTCCGCCATTCTGAGCCATTCGCTTGATGCGAAGGCGATGCTTAAGCAGTTCCTGCTCCTGTTGCGCGAACTGATCGGCATTAATCGCGCCGCCGTGTTTCTCCGGCAACCGGATCATTGGCTGGGCGAACGTCTGAGCCTGGAGGAAAGCCGCCGGTTGCGGCCGGCATGCGCCATCGGCCTTTCGCCGGACCTGCTGCAACACCTGGAGCTGTCGTTTGAGAGCGGCATTGGCGGCCAGGTCTGGCGCCTGGGCCGCATCCTGCGGCGCCACAGCGATGAAGCCCGGCGTGATGTCGAAACCCAAAAGGAGTTTGAATTGCTGGGAGCCCAGGTCGCCGTGCCCATTCTGGATCGGGAAACCGTCGTGGGCATCGCTGTCTTTGACACGCACGTCACCGGTGAACCGCTCGCCAACCCGGAACTGGAATTGATCTTCCACCTGCTCGAACAATTGGGTCTGGCGGTCAAGAACATCTGGCTGCACGACCAATTGGCCGGCAACAGTCAAATGATGGCCGAGATTTTGCGCGAGCTGAGCAGCGCTTGCGTCGTCATCAGCCGCGACCTCGCGGTGCTTCATGCCAATAAGGCCGCCCGCAGGTTTTTCACCGTGTCCAACCACCGGACGGGAGAGCTGGAATTCAGCGACCTGCCGCAACTCATCGGCAGCAAAGTTTATCAGGTGCTCAAAACCGGCACCGCCATTCCGACGTTCCGATTCGAGGCGGAGAAGCCGAAGGGCGCCGTCTACAGCGTGACCGTTGTTCCTTTTCATCGCGACAATTCCGCTCAACCCGCCTCCGCGCTGTTGATGGTGGAGGATTTGACCCAGAGCGAACAGTTGCGCCGGCTGGAAATTGAAGCCGCCAACCTGCGGCTGGTCAGGACGATGGCCGACCGCCTGGCGCACGAGGTGGGCAACGCCATGGTCCCGCTTTCGACGCACCAGCAGTTGCTGGCCGACAAGTACAAAGACCCGGAATTTCGCGCTTCGCTCGACGCCGCGCTGGCCGATGGCGTCAGACGCGTGACCCGTTTGATCAACCAGATGCGCTTCCTCGCGCGCGACACCCTGGCCTCCGAGGAGGCATTCCCGCTGACACCGTTGATCGAAGAAGCCTACGAGGAGGCCCGCCAACATCAGCCGGCCAAAACCGCCCAGCTCAAGTGCGAGGATGAGAGCAAACCGATCATCGCGATGGGAGATCGTGCCGCGCTCAAACATGCCCTGGCCGAAGTCATTTTGAACGCCTTGCAGGCCAATCCCAAGGACCCGAAGATCGGCGTTCGGCTCCACACCGATTCCACCGGCAACGGTGTTCACGCCCTGCAAATCGAAGTGCAGGACAATGGCACCGGTTTCACGCCGGAAGCGGCGCAAAAGGCTCTCTCGCCATTCTATACGACACGCAACGTCGGTTTGGGCCTCGGCCTGACGGTGAGCCGGAAGATCATCGAGACCCATCACGGCAAACTCGAGATCGTGCCGCCCAAGTCCGGCCAATCGGGCGTCGTGCGCATCTCCCTGCCGGTCGAGGTTTCCGAGGCCGGCAAGCCCTGACTTCGCGGACGCGACCAGAGTTGTAGCGGCGGCCATCCTGGCTGCCGTACAGGGCGAGCGTCCCGCCGCCCGGACCCGAGGTGCACCGTTCCAACGTTGGGCCCTTCGACGCCATCAGTCCGGCTCCAATCCCGTCTCCGGCAATACGCGCCAATAAAAAGCTTGGCAACCGGATTGCTTCCTGGACCTTAACACTATGAACTGTATCGTCACCGCCGGCCCGACGTATGAATCCCTCGACAAGGTGCGCCGGCTCACCAATTTTTCCACCGGCCGGCTTGGAATCGAACTGGCCAACTTTCTCGCGGAACACGCGCACGATGTGACGCTGCTGGCCGGAGAGCAGGCCACCTACGGCGGCGAGCGGCGTGTCCAACGCGTCGAGACCTTCACCACGAGCGCCGATTTGCGGAATCGGCTGGAGGCGCTCGCCAGCCAGTCCGTCAATGCAGTCTTTCACGCCGCCGCCGTGGGCGATTTTGTGTTTGGAAAAGTCTGGCTGCGTTCGGCTCATGGCCAGCTCACCGAAATCAAGGCCGCCAAAATTCCGACGCGGCAGGGCACGCTGCTCGCCGAACTGGTGCCGAGCCCCAAAGTCATCGCCGGCTTGCGTGATTGGTTCCCCAAAGCGCGCATCGTCGGGTGGAAATACGAGGTGGCAGGCGCTCGCGCGGATGTCATCCGGGCGGCGGAAAAGCAAATCTCGGAATGTCTCACGGACGCTTGCGTCGCCAACGGTCCCGCCTATGGCGAGGGCTTCGGATTGATTCAAAGCGGCGGGAAGTGCGCCCATTTACGCGACCGCGCGGCGCTGTTTGAAGCGCTCGAACGGTTGGTGAACGGGTGAAGTGACTAACGAGCAGGTGGTATTGCGCGCAGAACACCCGCTCAGCCTCGGCTTGAGAGTCAAGGCAATATTCTACAATAGCCGGGACTGACGCCTTTTCGCCTTTTCGTCCGTTTTGAGTACTTGTTCATCCGCATTGATCGTAGATGTCATAGCACAAATGCTGCGACGTTTATGGTGCTAACGAACAGAGGTGTCCCGCGTGACGCTTACGGAACATCAAGACTTTCCAATGATAGTGAAGGCAGCAACCCCGGAGGTAATATTTGTCCATTGTCGATTTGGCAGAGGTTGTGGAAGCCTGACTTGAAGCGAATAATCCCCGGGCTGTTGCAGATTGAACAATTGATCCAAGCGCACCATAATTCTGGCTTCCGTGTCGTGCTCGATCAGCAGGGGGTGATCTGTTGCGCCGGGATTGTCGGGATCGGAGTGTATTGCTTTCGGTCGCTCCAAAACAACGCTGTTAGTTCCGTGCTGCAGAACGTATTCTAACGGGAATACCACTGCGCGGAGTTCGCGCGGAGTCTCATTGACGTTACGATAGGCAACAACTGCCCGGATTGGTTCACCTTGATTGAATTGCTTTTTCGTGAATGCAACAGAGACCTGCAAACCGTCCACTGGCAGGCCCCAATTGGCGGGTTCGCCCTTCATGGAGGGACCAAGTTCAACCTTCGGCGACCGGAATGCGGGATTTGATTCTATGTTTGTGCGTATGCTGAAGGTGTTCTGTGAAGATGCCCGTAAAGCGAGACCTGCGCACACCAATACAGCAAACCATTTTGTGTTAGTTTTCATTGAACGGAGTCGAGTTGGTTACGTAATTGAAGCTTGTGGCGTTCGTAATCCAAAGAGGGTACGTAGATGTTTGGGAAACTGTAGGGGATCCTGGCGTTCCTGTTATGAGGCTATAATTGTTTGGTGAACCATTGGTGCGAGCGACACCAGACCACGCCCAATTGACAGCATACATTGGCACTGGAATTGAACTGGCGGAATACGGCTGAAACATAAGAAAAGCCGAGTATGTATCCGTCCGAGAAAGCCAGGTTGGTACAGGCGCAATCATCCAGAGCACTGGCTGGCGCGTCTTCCAGGTCATTTACCGATCTCGATTGTGAACGTCGCAACGCCGGAAACAACGTTGGTCCACTGACCATTGGGCAGCGGCTGTGGCAATCTGACTTGGAGTGAATAGTTGCCTTGCTGACTGCAATCGAACAACTGATCGAGACGGATGTTCGATACTCGCTCTGTCTTAGCGGACAGTTCATAACGGCGGGCATACCCTCCGCTTGGATTATCTGGGTCCTGATGGATAACTTTCGGGCGATTTAAAGTAAATGAATTGGTTCCGTGGCGCAGAACATACTCGAATGGAAACTCTAACACCCGCATTTCACGAGTCGTCGGGTTCAAGTTGCGGCAAGAAAGCACCAGCTCAACCGGTGAACCTTGACTAAATTGCGTCTTCGCTAACCAGGCCGAAAGCTGCAAACCATCCACCGGGGTCCCCCAATTTCCAGGTTCGTTCTCCGGTGACGGCTGAACGTCCACCAACGGCGTACAAAACATGAAATTGGTTTCTACGTTCACTGACCAATGGCCGAGGTCCTGCGAATGCGTTCGGCTGTTCAATACTACGAAAAACAGTGTCGCCAAAAGTTCAAGTCTAGTTCTCATTGAATGGGATTGAGTTGGTTTGGAAATCTACAATGCTCGCAGCGTTCGTGGTCCATTGCGGGAATGTCGTTGCGACAGAAGCAATTGGCGTTGTCGGTGCCCCGCTGATGAGTACGTAGCCGGTCGATGAGTAGTTCGTCTTAGCAATTCCAGACCATCCCCAATTCGCACCACTCAGCGGAACCGCAATCGTGGAGTCATTATAGGGGCTAGGTCGGAACATCAGAAAAGCTGAAAAAGAATCCGTACGTGCCAGCCACGTCGTGCCATCTAAGACACTTCCAGGAGAGTCCGGCCAGTCGTCGTGGGCCGCCGGGCTGGAAGTGCCTTGGTAAGGGTAGAGTCCGTCCAGGCCATATCTGACTCGTTCCAAACCCACGATATTAGTTCCTGTCAGTTGATTTTTCTGAATGTGGCTAGTCAATACAACTTGCGCTATAAAATATTTGCCACCAGACGGCGGAGTGGCAGCATTTGTGTAAACGAGATCAATGCCTACCGGAGGAATCTCACCCCCTCCGAAGTGCAGCACAGGTCGAGAGAAGATGCCGCTTTCCACATAATTTGTATCCGCTGCTACGATCCCCAGCACGTCTGCCCGAAATTCTGGCGACGGGCTTGAAACGTTGAAAATCGCTTTCGCCACAGCACTTCGACCTCCAACCGTTGCTGAGCATTCAACCTGCCGGCTCGCCGCGCCATCCACCCAATAGAAATCGACGTTTGAATTGATCGTGGAAAAGTTCGAGTAAACCGTGCCGCTGCTCGTATCCGGACTCACAACAAAATTTGAAATTGCCCAGCCAGGAATCGTCCATTGAATACTTGTGGGTGTCGCGTTCGTTGGCGATAATTGGCAGACAAGGCTGACCTTCTGCCCGACGACCACCGTGTTGTTTGTGTCGGTCAGGTCCTGCCCGGTCACCGCATCCAATATTCGCATTTTCACGCTCTCCGGCCAGGCGTCGAACGTAAACTTGTTCGTCGAAAGCACCGTGATCGGGAGGTCCCGTGTCCCACCTGCAGGCATGGATAGGTATATGTCACCAACGTCAGCGTTCGTGGCCGTGGGGATCAAAGAGCGACCCAGAATTTGAACGCTCGATGGTGGCACGGGAATACCATTCCAATCAACCACGGGCACCACCAGCCGGATCAGTTGCTGAACGCCTTTCTGCGCCGGGCCACCCGCTATCAACTGAATCCGGGTTTGTCTGGTGTCGCTGGTGCCGCTCTGAGTGAAGTAAGAGCCGCACTCGGAGGCGAACCCAGGGACGGTGCTTCCATCCAGCTCAGAGAAACACTCCCAAGGTGAGATTGGCAGATAGTCCCCAGACCAGCCACTCCATCCCGAGTCAGTCTGGCCCGTGCAGTCGCGATAGTCGTAATACCAACTCTCTCCACCAACGCCGATTTCCCAACTTTCACCCAGAGTATCTGAGGTTCGGCAAGGTCCACAACTGCTGTAGTTGTACCAATAATAGTTTCGGAAATAACTGGATGCCTGCACAATCGGAGGCAGCGGAACCAGGAACAATTGCTCGCCAACAAGAACTGCGCACCTGGGATCGAAACTGGAGGAATAAACGTCCACAGTGAATTGTCCAGTTCCGGCGTTGTCACGGACCAGCACGTTGTCCGCCTGCCAGGAATTATCCGAATTGACCGTCGCTTGAACTCCGTTGACCCAAACGTCCATAGTGGGGTCAGAAACCGTGCCGGTAATTGTGGCCAAATTGTGGTAGATTGAACCCGGCGAGACCGGGTCGATGTTCACGATGGTTTGGTTGGTGCGGACCGCATACCCCGTTCTTGCAGAGATGCCGCCGAAACCCGCGGCATTGGTGGCCGCGATGGTGAACACATCGTTTGAGCCCAGGACGGGCAAATTGGGCACTGAAAAGGCCCCGCCGCGCTCGACGATTCCCACGAAGCTGTCGGAGTTAATGGTCACCGTGACTGAAGCCGTGTCATCGTCCAGCACACCCTGAAGGACGAAATTGGTTCCGGCAATCTGGGTGTCCTGAAGAGGCCAGAGTATTGTGACTGAAGGCGGATTGGTCGCGCTGCTGTAGTCCAATGTCACGGTCAGATTGGTCGTGGCAACGTTGCCGGCCAGGTCGGTCGCATGAAAGGTGATCGTGTTAGCACCGTTTGTTAGCGCGACGTCATAGGCCTGAAAATAATTCGTGGCAAATGTCCAGGTGTTGGTGTCGGGATACGCGCCAGTGATGAGCGCTTCCTGATTCATCGTCAGCCCGGCGGCATTGCTCACATCGTAGGTCAGGCTCGACAACAATTCCGAAACGCAGCCCTGCAGTTGAATCAAAGGGGAGGAGACCACGGTTGTCGTCGGATTGGTGATGATGATTGTCGGCGCGGTCGTATCAAGAGTGAATGTGGTTCCCTGCCATGTCTGTTGCGAGGTATCCAGCCGTCCGCGCAGCCCGATCCAAACATCGTAACGGCCGTCGTTGGGACCGATCGAGGCCACGATGTTTGAGGAGTTATATGGCTGCCATATGGCATCCGAGAAATTGGTGGTGTTCAAAAGAATCGCCATGCTCGACGGAACTCCGCCCGCGATGTTCAACTGCACCGGCGCCGCGCTGCTGTTGACATAGGGGTTCGTCACCACAATTGAAAACTGGATTTTGTTCGGGTCGGTGCCGTTGGTGTATTCCATTCCATTGTTGACTCCGTCGTTGTCGTAATCGCCACTGGCAGTTTGATTGAGATTCCCGAAATAAGCCCATTCCCACCAATCCGGGATGCCGTTGGTGTTCTCGTCAATGCCAGTCCAGTCCCGAGCCCAAAGGAACAAAGAATTCGTTCGATCCAGAATCAGGACGCTAAAAGGCATCGTGTCCTGGTTTGTTGGCCACACCTCCTGCTCGATGTTCCAAGCCGGCGCGGTCAGGTCGGTTTTGCTCCACACTTCATACACCATGTTGGTCGCGTTGTGCAGATTAAACGCTGCCATGCCGTTACTGATGCCGGTAATTTCCAGCCACAAATCGTTGGAGCCGTAGGCGGGAGAGCTGTAGTCCGATTGTCCCAGGTTCTCGTCCATCACTCCGGCAAAGCGACTTGATGAGACGGAGGGCGCCTGGGCCGGTGCGGTGTCATCTACCAGAAACAGGCCGTCTGCGCCCCAGGAATAGACGGGGAATTGCGGGAGCGAATCAAAGGGGATGGGCACTGCATCCTGGCCATATTGGAGGCAATCTGACAGCAGCCAGAAATTTCCGGAATCCGGCACCGAATCCGGTGCCACCAGTTGTAGGTCGTCGAGCGAGACCGTGAAATCGCCAACTTGAATGGTCTGTGTATTGGTTTGAGCAAGCACCGCGAAGCTCAATCCTATTGTCAGGACAAGAGCGCCTCCTAACGTAACTCCTCGTTTGGTCGTCTTCATGGTCTCCAGCTTGATCATTCCGCGCCGAACTTCCGTGAGGGCAGAGTTCCACCTTCAGTTTGAGTGTTAGCCTGGTTTTCGGAAATGCAAGAGAATATTATTGACAATAATGTGGTGCAGTCAGCCTGTTTTTTGCTGCAACCGCAAAAAATATTTCAGATGACACGACTCTCTGTGGGCAGCGAGCAAACAGCCAGCCGGAAAGAAACGGGAAGACAAGCACAAAATTGAACCCATAGGTTCTGTCAGGAAACCGATCATCTGGTTGCGGATTGCTTTCCCGTTGAAGCCGGTTTCTCCGGTGAGTATGGTGCAGTGAAATGACGGCGGCGCCAGCCAATCAAACGGCTTCACCTCTTTCCAAACCGGTCACGGCGTTGTGGGGTGTCGGCGCTGAACGCGCGGCGCAACTGGCCCGCCTGGAGATTTTCACGATCGAGGATCTGCTGCTGCATCGGCCGCGCCGCTACGAAGATCGCCGGCAGTTCCGGCCCATCGCCGGGCTGCAGTTGCACGAGCCTGCCACGACGCGCGGCCAGGTGGTCGCCCTCGGCGTGAAACGGTATCGTCACGGGCAAAAATCTGTCTTCGAACTCATTCTCACGGACGGAACCGCGCGGCTGCATTGCCGCTGGTGGAACCTGCCGTTCATGGAAAAATACTTTCACGTCGGCGACGAACTGGTCGTGTTCGGCAAACCCCTCTCGCTCAAGCCGCGCACGATCGACCACCCCGAGACCGAAGCCGTCGAGAGCGGCGAAGAGAATTCCATTCATCTCAACCGCATTACCCCGGTCTATCCTCTGACTGAAGGTTTGCCGCAACGTTGGTTGCGGTCGCTGATTTGGCGGACGCTGGAACAGTATGAATCCAAAATCGCGGAGCCCTGGCCGGCGGAGTTGAAGGGAGCAGGTTGCGGCTTGCAGATTGAACCGGTTGGTCGCCCTGACACCTGCAAACCTTCAACTTTCAACCCTCAACTTTCAACCATCCCGCCCTCTCGCGCCCACGCGATCCGCAGGGTGCATTTTCCTGAAACGGTTGAGGACACCGAGATCGCCCGGCGGCGTTTGGCGCTGGATGAATTCACGGAGCTGCAGGTCCAGATTCAGCTTCGGCGCAGGATATTCGAGGCCAAAGCGCAGGCGCTGCCTTGCGGCGGTGACAATCGCCTTATGAGACCTTTTCTGGCCGCGTTGGGATTCAAGCTGACCGGGGCGCAGGCAGGCGTTTTGCGCGAAATCCGCGCCGACATGCGGGGACAACATCCGATGCGACGGCTCCTTCAGGGGGACGTCGGATCGGGCAAAACGGCCGTGGCCGCGTGCACGGCGCTCATGGCTATCGAAAGCGGTTACAGTGTCGCGCTGATGGCGCCGACGGAGATTCTGGCCGAACAACATTTCCGGAATTTCACGAGATGGTTTGAACCGCTGGGCGTGCCGGTGGAACTGCGGACCGGCAGTAAAAAAACATCGAACAGCAGGCAGCGAACGTCGAACATCGAGCCGCCAGAAGGCGTTCGACGCGCATCCCGCATCCCGCATCCCGCATCGCTTTTTATCGGCACTCACGCCCTGATTGAAACCGGCATTGCCCTCGACAACCTCGGACTGGTGATTGTGGACGAGCAGCATAAGTTCGGCGTGACCCAGCGCGAGCTGCTGGTGCGCAAGGGCCGTTACCCCCACTTGCTGGTCATGACGGCCACGCCCATTCCCCGCACGCTCGGCCTGACGGTATACGGCGATCTGGACATCTCGGTCATCAGAGGGATGCCGCCCGGGCGGGGTCGAGTCGAGACATTCGTCCGGGGGACCGACAAGTTGCCGCTGGTCTGGTCCTTCATGCGCAAGAAACTTGCCGAGGGCCGACAGGCGTATGTCGTCTATCCGCGGGTGGAAGAAACCGGGCAAAGCGACGTCAAAGCCGTGACGAAGGAATACGAGAACCTGCGGCGCACGCTCGCCCCTTTTCGAGTCGGACTGTTGCATGGGCGGCTGGGCAGCAGGGAACGGGAAGAGACGATGGCCGGTTTCCTGGCCAACACCGTGCACGCGCTGCTGGCCACCTCGCTGATTGAAGTGGGTCTGGACGTGCCGAACGCAACCGTGATGCTGATCGAAAATGCCGAGCAATTCGGCCTGGCGCAACTGCATCAATTGCGCGGCCGCATTGGACGCGGCGCGCGGGATTCGCACTGCATTCTGGTTTCCTCGGCCACGACTCCGGAAGTCAGGAACCGGCTGAAAACGCTGGAACAAACAACGGATGGGTTCCGGATCGCTGAAGCCGACCTGAAGTTGCGCGGACCCGGCGAACTGCTTGGAGCGCAGCAAAGCGGAATGCCGAATTTTCGCTTTGGCGACCTGGCCGCGGATGGGGAACTGATCGAGATGGCGCGGGAGCGGGCGAGTGAACTTTTGAATGACCCGGCGGCAGGGAGTCACCAGGGCTGAACCTAACACGCCGCTCCCCCCGGATACTTCACACCTCGATGGAAAGGCTGACAGACCGCAGGGTGGGGCGCGCAGTCCACTGCACGCCGCCGAACTGTCCCCGGCGCGCAGAGGACTGCGCGCCCTACCACGGGTGCCAAATACCCGGTTGAAACGGTTTCTCCTTATTGCTGGCCGCGATTCACCCCGCTGAAGCAGGTGATCATGAGATTTCGCTGGCATCAGGCGAAAGGAGTGTGAAACGTTCGGGCTACGGTTTGTTCTCGAAAAGGCCCGGGGCAGCCTGGCGCGCCAGTTCCTGACAATGCGCCAGGATCTCCGACCCGGACTCGCAGTTTAACGCGAAATCCGCCAGCGCCTGCGTTTCCGGCAGTTTGAGCCGGCGCACCATGAACTTGACCTGGGGCACGAGCGGCGGCGCGGCGCTCAATTCGTCCACGCCCAGGCCCAGCAGCAGGGCGGTCAGAACCGGGTCGCCCGCCATTTCCCCGCAAACGGCCACGGAGATCTTGTTGCGCCGCGCCGCGTCCACCGTGGCCTTGATCAGGTGCACGATGGCCGGGTGGGTCGGCTCGTAGAGATGCGCAATCTTCTCGTTCATTCGATCCACCGCCAGCGCGTACTGGATCAGATCGTTGGTGCCGATGCTGAAAAACTTCAGGCGCCGGGCAAGGCTGTCCGCGATCAAGGCCGCCGAGGGGATCTCGATCATGGCGCCGATTTCCATGTGCTCGTCGAAAGGCACACCTTCCTTCCTCAGTTCGGCTTTATACTCCTCCACGAGCGCGTTGGCCTGGTTCAGCTCGTCCAGGCCGGAAATCATGGGATACATCATTTTGGCGCTCCCTTCGGCGCTGGCGCGCAAAATGGCGCGAAGCTGGTTGCGGAAAATGTCCCGCTGCTGCAGGCAAAAACGGATCGCCCGCCATCCCAGGAAGGGGTTCATTTCCGTGGGGACCTGGAGATGGGAGAGAAACTTGTCGCCACCCAGATCGAAAGTGCGGATGACCACGGCGTGCGGTTTCAGCGCGGCGACGACCTGCCGATAGGCCTGGTACTGCTCCTGTTCGCCGGGCAGATGATCGCGGCTGATATATAAATACTCCGTGCGGAACAGGCCGACTCCCTCGGCGCCACTATCAATCACGGCCTGGGTATCGGCCGCCTGCTCGATATTCGCCGACAGGAAAACCCGATGCCCGTCCAGCGTCACCGCGGGCTTCTCGACCAAGTCGCGGAGTTTTTCCTCCAGCGTGACCTGTTTGCGGACGAGTTGGCCGTACTCGAACAGCGTCTGGTCGGTGGGATTGATGATGATGATCCCGTTGAAGCCGTCGAGCAGGACGTACTGTCCGTTCTCCAGTTCCTCGCTGGCCGTCTTCAAACCGACCACCGCCGGTATCTTCAATGACCGGGCCATGATCGCCGTATGGGACGTTTTGCTGCCGATGTCGGTCGCAAACCCCAGCACTTTGCTGCGATCCATTTGCGCGGTGGTTGATGGCGTGAGGTCATGGCTGATGATGATGCAGGGCTCGGACAGGTGGCGCATATCGACTTCCCCCTGATGCCCCATCAGGTTGTTCAAAACCCGCCCGGTCACATCCCGCATGTCGGTCGCGCGTTCGCGCAGGTAATCGTCTTCAATCGCGGCCAGCGTGCTCGCATAGCGTTCGGCCACCTGATGAAACGCGTATTCGGCGTTGACCTTCTCTCCGGTGACCACGCGAACGACCTCGTCGATCAAAGTGCGGTCTTCCAGCACGAGCAGGTGCGCGTCGAAAATGCTGCCTTCCTCGGCGCCCATGGCCTGGCTTACCTTGTGCTGAACGTCGAGGATTTCCTGACGCGTTTGGACCAGCGCTCTTTCCAGCCGGTTGACCTCCTCCGGCAGTTCCGCCTCGGAGAGTTGCCGTTTGACGATGTTGTGCTGGGCTTTGCCGACCACCAGGATTTTTCCCCGGCAAACTCCTGCCGAAACGGGAATTCCCCGGAACACCCTTTCTCCCTTATGCAGTGGCTCTGGCATGAAACAGAATTATCCGAACTGCCATTCTTTGAAAAGGAATTCTTGACCTCCAAAAACTCTTGCCAGCCCGTCGGACATACTCATTCATTAAGGGCACTGCGAAGGCCCTGGCATCATGAAGAACCGAAATGCCGGAAAGCGGCGCGGCCTGCTGGCTGGCGGCAACTGGCTCGTGGACTACGTCAAAGTCGTGGATGTCTATCCGCAGCCGGAGCAACTTGGCAACATCCTGAGCCGCTGCCAGGGCACTGGTGGCGCCGCCTATAATGTGCTGGTGGCGCTGGCCCGGTCCGGCGCGCCGTTCCCGCTGTATGGCGCGGGCCTCGTCGGCGACGATTTGCCCGGCCGGCAGATCCTCGAACACTGCCGCCGGCTGAACATTGATACCGGCTGCCTGCGCGCGACCGCGAAAGCCCCAACCTCATTCACCGATGTCATGACGGAGCAGGACACCGGGCGCCGAACCTTCTTTCACTGCCGCGGGGCCAACGCTCTCTGGCGCGGGAACGACCTTGATTTTGATAAAATCAACGCGCGGCTTTTTCATTTCGGCTATTTTTTGCTTCTCGACGAACTGGACAAACCCGATCCCCGGTTCGGGACGCGGGCCGCGCGGCTGCTGGCCGGGGCGCAGAAGGCCGGCATGAAAACCAGCGTGGATGCCGCGAGCGTGGAGAGCGGCCGTTTTTCGGAGATCGTGTCGCCGGCTTTGAAGCATGTCGATTACTGCATCCTGAATGAAATCGAGGCCGGCAAAATCACGGGGCACAAGATCCGCGGGCCGGGCGGGCAACTCGACCCGGCCGCGCTGCGCGACTCGGCCGGCGCGCTGCTGCGACGGGGAGTGTGTGAACTGGTCGTGATTCACTTTCCGGAAGGAGCCCTGGCCCGAGGGCGCGACGGCGGTGACGTGTGGCAATCTTCCCTGAAGCTGCCGGCGCGGTACATCGCGGGAACGGCCGGCGCCGGAGACGCCTTTTGTGCCGGCATGTTGCTCGGCCTGCATGAGGGTTGGGACCGGCGACGCTGCCTGCGCGCGGGCGTCTGCATCGCAACCGCGTCACTTTCTCACCCGACCACAACCGGGGGCATCCAAGCGCTGCCCCGTTCGCTCGCGCTCGCGAAAAAGTTCGGCTTCAAGCCGCCGCTGGAATAGCGTGGCTGCCACGTTTCATTTCCGCATTGGCAGGGCTGCGCTGCGCGCAGCCGTGGACGCGACGCAGGGCGCCCCTGCTTGTTTGAAATTTGCCTTTGGCAAATGCTCTGGCGAAGCAAGGCACGCGTCTCGCTGGCCCGTGTTCACGTCGTCATGAGCCAAGCGAGACGCCTGCCCGACCGTGAATGCAAAAGCCCGCGTCAGGCGGGCTTTGGAAATTTGAGTTGGAAATTGAAAATTGGAAATTCGTTCAGGCTCGTTCCATGTATTTGCCCGTGCGCGTGTCGATTTTGATTTTCTCACCGGTCTTGATAAACAGCGGCGCTTGAACGCTGATACCGGTTTCCAGCATGACCGACTTCTGGACGTTGTTGGCGGAGTCGCCGCGAATTCCTTCCGGCGCATCCGAGACGGTAAGAACGACTGCCGGCGGCAGTTCGATGGATACGGCTTTCTCTTCCACGAAAGTCATGGTGACCGCGCCGTTCTCGACCAGGTAATTCTTTGCCGCGCCCACCAACTCCGGGGTGATGGTCACCGTTTCGTAGGTTTCGGGGTCGGTGAAGACGTAGTCCTCGCCATCCTTGTAACTGAATTCCATGCGCCGGGTGATCATCGGCACCGGTTCGATGCGCTCGGTCGAGCTGAAGCGCACGTCGGAGGATTTGCCGGTGCGGATGCTGCGGAGCGTGGCCTGGACGAAAGCGCGGAGGTTGCCCGGGGTGCGATGCTGGCTGTCCAGCACCACGCAGATGTCGCCGTTATAGTTGATCGCCATTCCACGGCGAAGATCGTTTGCTGTTGCCATAAAAACTCGCTATCGGAATCAATGCTGCGTCCGCTGCCGGCTCTCCGGAGACGGGGGTCGATAAGACTAGCCAAGCCCGGATGGAATGCAAGCCCGGATTTGGGGTTTTCAACGCAAAACGTGAGAAGTAATCAGCGTTGAAATTCCAGACGCCAGGCTCATCATGCCCACGAGGTCCCGTGTACGAGAATCACACAAAACCGCTGCTGCCCAGGCGCCAGTTCTTCGCCCGGCTCGGCCGGAGCTTCTGTCTGGGCACGCTCCTCCTCGGCGGTTCTCTGGGTTTGGGAATGATCGGATATCATGCCTTTGAAAAGATGCCATGGCTGGATGCCTTCGCGAACGCGGCGATGATCCTGTCCGGCATGGGACCGCTGGGGCCTCTTCAAACCCCGGCGGGAAAACTCTTCGCCGGCTGTTACGCGTTGTTCAGCGGGCTGGCGTTTATCACGAGCGTCGGCGTCGTGTTTGCTCCTGTGGTTCACCGGTTCCTGCACAAGTTTCACCTGCAATCGGTTGCCGCACCCGAACGGAAAGAGAAATAATCCCGCGCACCGGAGATGACTGCCTCAAAAAGGCGCAAGAGGCCCAGCGCGGCGTAGCCGCAACCAAGATCGAGCATGGAGGACGGAGACTGGAGAATGGAAAGACACCCCGGCCCTCTCCCATCGGATGGGAGTGGGTGGCCTCCGGCCGGGTGAGGGTCGCCTGGAAAAATTTGCGCGGCCTGCGCAAACTTTCATGGATAGCAGTACAAAAGCAAAGCGTCCGTTGAAGGTCAACGCCCTTAGAGTAGTTCTCAAGAGTGATTTCCGAACAACGCGGACGCACGGGCAGGGCTGCGCTGCGCGCCGCCGTGGACGCGACGCAGCGCGTCCCTGCCCATCCGGAAATTACTTCTGGCAAACGCTTGATTCACTTAAACCGCGTCTCCACGGCGCTTCCGTTGTAGCGAATCGTTTGGTCGGGTTGGGGTGCGAACGAAAAACCCGCGGCTTTGTCTTTGGAGACAAGCACGACATCGAACGTTCGTTGCTTGAGCATTCCGGAAAACGCCCCCTGGCGCTCGCCGATGGTCAGCATTTTTGCGGCATCGTTCCAGCGAATCGGGATCTCCGCGAACGCCCCTTTCTCATAGTTATAAGTCAGCCCGTCATCTTCATACAACGTGAACGTGCCATTCGCTCCGGCGTACACAAAGAGCGTGATGGGATCCGCCGCTTTCTCGGCCGCGTACTGCAGCTCCGGCCCGATGGGAATAATGGAACCGGCTTTCACGTAAATCGGCAGCGCATCATAAGGCGCGGGGGCGTCAATCGTCTGGCTGCCGGCGAATGGCGCCCCGGTCCAGAAGTCATACCACCCGGCCGCTTGCGGCAAATAGACCTGGCGGCTCCGCGCCAAGTAGGCGGTGACGGGGTTGACGAGCAGCGCCGGGCCGAGCATGAACTGGCCGCTGATGTTCAGCGTGTTTGTGTCGGCCCGGAAATCCATGACGAGCGCCCGCATGAGGGTGCCGTGATGGTGTGTCACCCCGCCGGCGAGAGAATAACTGTAAGGCAACAACCGGTAACGAAGCCGGTCGAACTTGAGCTGGGCCTGGTAACAGGGGCTTTTTTCTCCGCCAAATTCCCACATTTCGCGGTTGGGAAACTCGCCGTGAACGCGCAGGAGCGGAACGAAAGTGCTGAACTCAAACCACCGTGCGTTCATCTCGCGCCATTCGTCCGTGTCTTCCGGGCTGGGATGCTCCCGTGCAAAGCGGGCCGGCACGGAAAATCCTCCGCAATCCATGGTCCAATACGGCATGCCGGAAATGGAGAATCCAAGACCGGCCGTGATTTGCGCCCGCATGGCCGTCCAAGTCGATGAGATGTCGCCCGACCAGACCGCGGCGGCGTACCGCTGCTGCCCGGCGAAGCCGGACCGCGTGAGGATGAACACGCGTTGATCCGGCGCGGCCTGGCGCTGGCCTTCGTAAATTCCCTCCGCGTTCACCAGCGGGTACGCGTTGAGCATGCGCGCCCCGGTTCCCAGCGCCGTCGGATGCATGTGGGAGCGCTGTCCCGGGAGTGTCGGCGTGGGCTGCATGTCCGGCTCGCTGGCGTCCATCCACCAGGCATCGATGCCTTTCCGGAACAGTTCGCGGTCGATCTGCGACCAGAACAGCTTGCGCGCTTCGGCGTTGAAGGCGTCATAGAACGTGTCCGGATGCCCCACCCAGTCGTGGATGTCCTCGCCCAGGTTCGGTTCATACAGAAAGCCGTGGGAGCGCATCACTTTGAAATTCTCGGTGGTGGCGTAAAACTTGGGCCAGACCGAAATCATCAGGTGCGCGCGATACTTGTCGTGGATGGAGCGGATCCAGCCCGCCGGATCGGGAAATCGGGCGGGATCGAATTGGTGCGATCCCCACTGATCCTCCTTCCAATAAAACCAGTCCTGGACGATGTTGTCGATCGGGATGCCGCGGGAGCGAAAGCCTTGCAGCACGTCGAGGCTTTCCTGCTGGGTTTGGTAACGTTGCCGGCATTGCCAGAGGCCGAAGGCCCAACGCGGCATCATCGGCGCCTGACCGGTAAGCTCGCGATAACCGGCCACAACCCGATCCAGCTCCGGCCCGTAAACAAAGTAGTAATCGATCCCTTCGCCGACTTCGGACCAGAGCGAAGTGGTTTTGGCGGGCGAGGGTGTCTTCCAGAGCAGTTGCATGGTTTCCATCCCCTGATCCTTGACCCATTCAACGCGCAGCCGGTGGCGGCTGTTGGCCTCGAAAGAAACCCGGGCCACGTTGATCCAGGGCAGCCAACCCTGCCGCCAATGATCGATCACGAGCTGGCCGTCCACCCAGACTTTGATTCCGTTGTTGGAGAACGTTTGCAGGAGGTAATCGCCGGCTTCATCCGCCTGGACCTCACCTTCCCACCGGATGCTGACCGGGCCGGAGGCAGGCAGATCGGGGTGGATGCGCTTGTTGGCCTGCCGCGCTTCGCTGGGAACGGCAATATTGATGCGCGGATCAACTCGTGTCGCCACGAGTTGATTGAAATTTTCGCCGGAGTAATAGTTGCCGGTCAGGCCGCCGGGTTTGCCTTCAGCGTCAAACAGGCGCGCCGGTGGAATCGGCACCCAGGGGCGCAGGTCCCCGAAGCGCGAATATGACGTGTTGTCCCAGAGGATTCCATAGCCGCGGCTCGAAACCAGGAAAGGGACGATCACGGTGCCGTTGTGCTGCCAGAGGTCAATGTCGTAGCCTTTAATGTTCAGCAAACCGGTCTGGTGCTGACCCAGCCCGTAAAGCGCCTCGTCTTCGTTCGGTTCCCATTCCTGGCGCACATGGCAGGTCAGGTCTCCCTGCACAATCGCCGGAGTCAGCGCGCGACCCCCGGCCTTTTCCGCCAGAACCGGTTGGCCGGCGGCATCCAGGAACGAGACCGCGCCGGTTTGCAGGTCCACACGGACGTTGAGCCTCGGCGTCGAGAGCGTCGCCTGGTTTTCCGTGGTCTTCAGTTTGAAATCTGCCCTGGCGTTGTGCTTGGGCAGCACGGACAGGCTCCGGCGCGCAAGGAAGGCGCGGTCTTTGCCCTCGCTCACGCGGATGATGTCGTCCGCGCAGACCTGGATCTTCAGGAACTTGTCGCCGATTGGAACCACGATTCCGTCGGGAACTTTTTCCGGCGCGGCGGCGCGGGCCGATGCCACCGCGAGACCCAGGAACAAGAGTGATGAAGCGAAGGGCAAACTTTTCATTGGTCGGTATCGCAAGTGAGCGGCTGAAGAACCTGCATACATAGGAGCTCTTGATACCGGGCCGACGAAATGACTGTCAAGCGATATGGCTTTGCGGCTGTGAAGCGCACCTTGACCCCACCACCGGAACAGCGGATTCATCCGGCAGCGACACACGCGTTTTGCCTGCCTGCCGGATGAATCCGCCGTTCCCCGCGCCCCCAAGCATCTTGCCTTGGCGGCGGTGTCAAGTTGCGCCCTCTCTGAACCCGGAAATCGGCGCCGGCTTTTACGCATCGGTGATCGGACCGCTGCCGTTCGCCTTTGGAGCCGTGCCGCCTCAGCACGTGATGCTATGCACTTTTTAGCTCGCGGAATCGTTTTGACTCAGCGCCCGGCTGGGGTATTCTCTCGGCTCCCTTTTTGGGAAGCCTGGACGAGCACTTTGGGCGTGCGTCCGGCCAATATACGTGGTAGGGACGCGCTGCCGCGTGTCCGAGCATGAAGTTAATCTTATGGCAAAACTGACAGTTCGAGACTTGAATATTCGCGGCAAACGCGTTTTCGTGCGTGTGGATTACAACGTGCCGCTGGAGGAAAAAGACGGCCGGATGGTCATCACTGATGACACGCGAATCAAGGAAACCCTGCCGACGCTCAAGTTGCTGATCGAGAAGGGTGGCAAACTCATCCTGGCCGCGCACCTGGGCCGTCCCAAAGGCCAGCGCGACCCGTCCATGTCGCTGCGCCCGGTCGCCGCCCGGCTTGCCGAGTTGCTGGGGTGCAATGTCAATTTTGTGGATGATTGCGTCGGTGAAAAGGTCGAACGGATCGTCAATGCCATGCAACCCGGGGCGGTCGTGCTTTTGGAGAATGTTCGATATTACAACGAAGAAGAAAAGAACGATCCGGCATTTGCCCAGAAGCTGGCCCGATTCGCCGATGTTTACGTCAACGACGCCTTCGGCTCCGCCCATCGCGCCCACGCTTCCACCGAGGGCGTGGCCCGGATCGTGGCCCAGCGCGGCGGTCAGTGCGCCGCCGGGTTGCTGATGGAACGGGAGCTGAAGTTCCTCGGGGATGAACTCGAGAAACCGGCGCGTCCGTTCGTGGTCATTCTGGGAGGGGCAAAAGTTTCCGACAAAATCAACGTCATCGACCGCCTGCTGGAGAAAGCCGACGTCATCCTGGTCGGGGGTGCCATGGCCTACACGTTCCGGCTCGCACAAGGCTATAAGACGGGCAAATCGCTCGTGGAACCGGACAAGCAGCAGGTCGCGAAATCGGCGTTGGAAAAGGCCAAGGCGAAGAAGGTCAAGTTCGTTCTGCCTGCGGATGACGTGGTCGCCGTGCCGGTCAAGACCGACAAGCTCGACAAGAAGGGCAAACCGGTCATCGACTACCAGAATCCGCGCGTCAATACGGACATGAACTGCCCGGACGATGCGGCGGGGCTGGATATCGGACCCGCCACCATCAAAACATACTCGGCGGAGATCGCGCGGGCCAGGACGATTTTATGGAACGGCCCGATGGGGCTGTTCGAGAACAAACAATTTGCCGCCGGTACGAACGCCATCGCCCAGGCGGTGGCGGACGCCACGCAAAAGAATGGAGCCAAAAGCATCATCGGAGGCGGCGACAGCGTCAAAGCCCTGAACAAGGCCCGGCTCGGTGACAAAGTCAGTTTCATGAGTACCGGCGGCGGAGCGAGCCTGGAGTTTCTCGAAGGCGCGGTGCTGCCAGGCGTGGCGGCGCTGTCGGACCAATCATGAAGGCCAGCCGATCCGCGAATTTTGCGAATGGGCACGAATTTGCAGGACGGAACATTGTTATCCGAGAGACATAACTTTTCGCCACAATTTGCGTAATTCGCGGATACAAAGATTCTCCCATGAACAAAGAAAGAAAGCTGATTATCGCCGGCAACTGGAAGATGAACAAGACGGTCGCGGAGGCGCTGGACCTTGTCCGCGGCCTGAAGATTGAGCTGGCGAACGTGAAGGAGGTGGACATGGTGGTCTGCCCCCCCTTCACGGCGCTGAGCGAAGTGTCCCGGGCCATTCTGGATTCCAACCTCCGTCTCGGGGCGCAAAACATGAGCGAGCACAACGTCGGCGCGTTTACCGGCGAAATCGCGGCCGTGATGCTCAAGGAATTTTCCGTGCGCTACGTGATCCTCGGCCATTCTGAACGGCGGCAGTATCAGAAGGAGTCGGACGCGTTGATTTCCCGGAGGGCGCAGGCGGCGCACGCGGCGGCGCTCAAACCCATTGTGTGTGTCGGCGAAACCCTGGCCGAGCGGGAAGCCAACCAGACGGAGAAGGTGCTGCAGACCCAGGTGCGCGGCAGTCTCGCCGGATTGAGCAAGGACCAGATGGTGGAAACCATAATTGCCTACGAACCGGTCTGGGCGATCGGCACCGGCAAAACGGCCACCACGCTGCAGGCGCAGGAAGCTCACGCCTTCATTCGCGGGTTGCTGGCCCAAATGTGCGATGAAACCATTGCCCGGCGGGTCCGGATTCAGTATGGTGGGAGCGTCAAGCCCTCCAACGCGCGCGAGTTGATGAGCCAACCCGACGTGGATGGCGCCCTGGTGGGCGGGGCATCGCTGGAAAGCCGAAGCTTTGCGGATATCATTAAGAATTCAATTTAAAAGAAAACTATATGGCGTTTGTTATCGGCCTGTTGACTTTTGTCCTGCTGCTGGACTGTCTCCTGATGGTGCTGCTGGTGTTGATCCAATTGCCCAAGAAGGAAGCCGGCGCTGGCGTTGCGTTCGGCGGCGCGGCTACGGACGCGCTCTTCGGCGCTGGTTCCGGCAACGTGCTGACGAAAACCACCAAGTACGCGGCGGTTGGCTTTTTTGTCCTGGCCGCAGTGCTCTCCGTGTTGCAGAGTCGTCTGTACCATCAAAGCAGTTCCGAATTCCGCCGGGAACTGGAGCAGCAACGAAATCAGGCTCCGGCGCCGCCCCCGGCTGCCGCACCGTCCACGGAGAACCGGCAGACACCGGAGACGCCTCTCACCACCACCGGCATGAACCTTTTGCTGCCGAACGTGAATCCTACCAACGCGCCGCCGCCGTTTCCGCCCCAGTAATCGACGATGAATTGTCCGACGAGCGCCCAGGCGGGAAGTCAGAGGGCAGAAGTCAGAAGTCAGAAGTCAGCGCTCAGGGGTCAAATGGCGCGCATCAGAAAAGCGTGGTCCCTTCTCCGCCTTCGGTCCTCCGTCCTCCGTCCTCTGATCTCCGTCCTCTGTCTTCTGAGTTCGGGCTGTTTCCACCGCGAACCGCCGGCTGACCTCATCATCATCAACGGTGCAGAGCCCGAATCGCTGGATCCCGCAGTCGTCACCGGCATCCCTGAAATGCGGATCACGAAGGCGTTGTTCGAGGGTTTGACGCGCCTGGACGCCCGCACCGCCCTTCCGGCTCCGGCGCTGGCCGAACGGTGGAACATTTCTTCCGATGGCCGGGTTTACACCTTTTATCTGCGCACCAACGCCGTGTGGTCCACCGGCGAGCCGCTCACCATCGCCGACGTGGTTTGGTCGTGGCTGCGGGCGCTGAACCCGGCCACCGCGGGCGATTATGCGGGCCAGTTGTTTTACATCAAGGGCGCGGAGGATTATTACACCGGCAAAGTGAGTGACCCGGCGAGGTTGGGCATTCACGTGCTGAACGCGCATACGCTGCGCGTCGAGTTGAACCTGCCCTTGCCGTTTTTTCTCGAGCTATGCGCGGTTCCGGCACTTGCGGTCGTGCCCCGGCAGACCATAGAGAAATACGGGGATCGCTGGCTCCACGCCAGGCCGTTGCCAACGTGCGGTGCTTTTCAACTGGGTGACTGGCGGCTGAACGACCGGGTCCGGCTCCTGCGCAATCCACGCTACTGGGATGCCGCCCACACGGCTTCCGAGATCATCGACATCCTGCCGATTGGTTCGCCCAACACCGCGCTGAACCTGTACGAAACGGGCGCGGCTGACATTGTGTGGGACAAGGATCTCGTGCCGTTTGAGTTGCTGGATGTGCTGGTCAAGCGGCCGGATTTTCATGAGTTTGACTGTCTGGGCACCTATTTTTTCAGATTTAACACCACCAGACCGCCTTTCAACGATCCCCGGGTGCGCCGGGCTTTCGCGCTGGCCATCGACAAATCGCGCCTGGTCAGGAAGCTTTTCCCGAGCGGCGAGAAACCGGCGTTGCACTTGGTGCCGGATTGGACCGCCAACTATCTTCCGCCCGCCGGGCTCCCGTTTGATCCGCAGCAGGCGCGCCTTTTCCTGGCCCAGGCGGGATTTCCGGGCGGAAAGAAGTTTCCCCCGGTGCAATATGCGTACCCCGCGGCCGCCGGAGGGGCGGGGCATGTCCAGGGCAAGATCGCCGTCGAGCTCCAGCAGATGTGGCACGACGCGCTGGGCGTGGACGTCGAACTGCGCCAGGTCGAACGGAAGATTTTCTACAACGCCCAATCGCGGCTGGATTACGATCTGTCAGGTTCGAGTTGGATCGCAGATTACAACGACGCGAACACGTTTCTTGATCTGTTTACCTCCCGGAGCGGGAACAACCGGACGGGCTGGCAAAATGCGCGTTATGATGAGCTTATGCGCCAGGGCAATATGCAAACGGACATGGCAGCGCGAGCGGAGTTGTTTAAAAAGGCGGAACGGATCCTGGTCGATGAAGAAACGCCCATCGTGCCGCTATACTTCTACAAGGGATTCAACTATTTCGATCCCGCAAAAATCGGGGGGATTTACCAGAATTCCCTCGACGAGCATCCGTTGCAGTACATCCGCAAAATTGGTCGAGAGTCGAGGGTCGAGAGTCCAGAGTAGAACAACGCTTGTATCGTTTACGGGTTTGATGTCGGTCAGAGTGGAAAGTGAAAGGGAACGGCAATGAAAACACGGTTTCGTTTTGAGAAATTAGAGGTTTGGCAGGATGCAAGAGGCATTAACCGGGCGCTTGTGAAGCGGATTGCCGCTGTCAACCGCTCGCTTGCCGTCGAAACGACCAAAACACCTTTCGCTCGACGAACGCATTAGTAAAGCTCTCGACCTTCGACCCTCGACTCTCGACCAACATGTATTTCCTGAAACGCCTGGCCTTCACGATCCCGCTGCTGCTGGTGATCAGCCTGCTGGCGTTTCTGCTGGTGCACGCGGCGCCCGGTGGCCCGTTCGACCGCGAGCGCGCTCCAGCATCGCCCGAAATCAAGCGGCAGATGGAAGCCAAATACCATCTCAACGAGCCGCTTGGGAAACAGTACTTGCGGTATCTGGGCCTGGTTTGGGAGAAGGATAAAACCGGGCGCTGGCATCATGCGCCGGCAAGCTGGAATCTTTCGCTCCGCTATCGCAACCACACGGTGGGCGACGTCATCGCGCAGGCATTTCCCGTGTCCATGCTGCTGGGTTCCCTGGCGTTTGGCTTCGCCCTGGGGGTGGGATTGCCGGTCGGTTTCTGGAGCGCCGCGCGGCGCGGGCGGTGGCAGGATCAGGTCGGGGGTTTGTTCGCGCTGCTGGTCGTGTGCATTCCGGGGCTGGCGATGGCGCCGCTGCTCATCATGCTGTTTGCCATCAAATGGCGGCTGTTGCCGGTGGCGCTGTGGGAATCACCGTGGCACGCGATCCTGCCGACCATTTCGCTTGGCCTGTATTACTCCGGCAAAATCGCCCGGCTGCTGCGCGAGGGCATGCTGAACATCATGCAAAGCGAATTTGTCACGGCGGCGCGCGCGAAGGGCCTGGGCGAAACCTCCTTGCTGCTCAAACACGTGTTCCGGCTGGCCGTGCTGCCGGTGGTTTCCTACTCCGGCCCCATGCTGGCCGAACTGCTGACGGGTTCGTTCGTCATCGAGAATATTTTCCAAATTCCCGGCCTCGGCGTCTACTTCGTGAACAGTTCTCTCAACTTGGACTACACGATGACAGTGGCGCTGGCGGTGTTGTATGCCGCCTTGCTGATCGTGCTGAACCTGGCTGTGGATTTCGCGTATACTCTGCTGGACCCAAGGGTGAAGTATGGGTGAATCGTTCGAGAGTCGAACGTCGAAAGTCGAGGGCCGGAACGAGCCGAGTGCCATCGCTGCCGGCTCTCGACCCTCGACTCTCGACCCTCGATCAGGTCCCGGTTGGCGCGCCTGGCGCCGGTTCCGCTCGAACAGGCCCGCTTTCTTCAGTGGCTGGTATCTCGGCGGGCTGGTCTTTCTGATCTTATTTTGGCCGCTGGTCCTCAGCCTCGCAAGCGGGTTAGGCCCGCGCAGCGCGGCGCTGGCGGCGGTTTACGCGCCGGACCGGTTGTCGGACGCGCAATTCGCTCCTCCCGGCCTCCGACATTGGTTCGGCACCGACGAGCACGGGCGCGACCTGTTCTCCAGGGTTTTGTACGGCGCGCAAATCTCGTTGCTGGTCGGTGTGGTCGGCGCGTGTGTGAGCCTGGTCATCGGGGTGTTGTGGGGCGCCGTTGCGGGGTATCGGGGCGGACGCGTGGACAGCCTGATGATGCGGACGGTGGATGTTCTTTACTCGTTGCCTTCCATCATTTTTGTCATTGTGCTGCTGACGACTCTCGGAGGGTGGCTCAAACAATGGGGTTTCGTGCAGCAGTCACCGGCGTTGGCGAAGGGACTCCACGTAATGCTGTTGTTGGTCGGGCTGGGCGCCGTGTCGTGGCTCACCATGGCTCGCATTGTGCGGGGACAGGTTCTCTCGTTGCGCACAAGACCCTTCGTCGAAGCCAGCCGCGCCCTGGGCGCCGGCCCGTGGTGGATTTTGAGACGGCACATTTTGCCCAACGTTTTCGGCGTCGCCATCGTCTATCTTACTCTGACGGTGCCGGCTATCGTTCTGTACGAATCGTTCCTGAGTTTTCTCGGGCTGGGCATTCAGCCGCCGATGGCCAGTTGGGGCTCGCTGCTCGCTGAAGGGGTGGCTCAGATCAATCCCATCCGGATTTACTGGTGGCTCGTGGCGTGTCCCGCGGGTGTGCTGGTCTCAACGCTGCTCGCGCTCAATTTTGTCGGCGACGGCCTGCGCGATGCCTGGGAGGTGAAGGGGCAAACGTAGTCGCAGAACCAGCCGATTTTGAAATCGGCCGTAAAGAGGCACAAAAAGCGCGAGAGAACGGAGCCGCAGCCTCACTCAGATCGTGCGAATCCCACGACCGATCAAAATGCCGTCAGGGACAAAAAATGTCGCATATGCGACATTTTTTGTCCCACGTCTCGCGCAGATTGAATTCATTGGAAACCGAGGTGGCGAGTTTTACAGGGCCAGCAGGAGCTTTTTGATCTCCTTCAGCCGCGCCGCCGCCCCTTTCTTGGACAATCGCGGAAACCTGCCGCCCAGCGTGATAAAATCCCCCTGCCGCGTCAGCATCAATTTGTCGTCTTTCACCTCGAGCGCGCTGATACCGCGTTCGGCGGCGAGCACTTTCAATTCCACCATTTTCAGCAGCAACTCCACCGGCGGCGGTGGTGAGCCGAAGCGATCGCGCAGTTCACGGGCCAGGTTTTCGAGCGATGCATTATCCGTGGCTTGCGCCAGCTTGCGGTAGATTTCGATGCGATGCCGCGGTTCGGGAATGTAGTTGTGTGGCAAAAAGGCGGAAGAAGGGCGAGCATTGGTCGCTGCGTCCGACTGTTCCGTGGTTCGCATTTCGGGCTTCTCACTTCGCACTTCTCCGGCGGACAGAAAGTCCAGCCGCACCTGCACCTCGACCCTGGGTTTCACCTTCTCACCTTTCAATGCCGCGATGCTTTGCTTGAGCAATTGGCAATAGAGTTCAAAGCCGACGGCCGTGATGTGGCCGCTCTGCTCCGAGCCGAGGAGATTTCCCGCGCCGCGAATTTCCAGGTCCCGCATGGCGATTTTGAACCCGCTGCCGAGGGTGGAGTATTGTCTGAGGGCTCCGATGCGCCGGCGGGCGTCGGCCAGCAGGCCGGCATGGCGCGGCAGCAACAGGAAGGCGTACGCCTGGTGCTTGTAACGCCCAACCCGGCCCCGCAACTGGTAAAGATCGCTCAACCCAAAACGGTCGGCGCGATCGATGATGATCGTATTGGCATTCGGGATGTCCAGGCCGCTCTCAATGATGGTGGTGGACAGCAACACGTCGGCTTCGCCGTTGACGAATGTCGTCATGACCTGCTCCAGTTCGTCGCTGTGCATCTGGCCGTGGCCGGTGACAATGCGCGCCTGCGGGACGAGGGCGCGGAGCTTTTGCCCCATCGTGTGGATCGTCAGCACCCGGTTGTGCAGGAAAAAGACCTGGCCGCCCCGGTTCAATTCGCGCTGAATCGCGTCGCGGATGATCCTTTCGTCGTAGGGCGCGACGATGGTTTCGACGGGCAGACGGTCGTGGGGCGGCGTTTGGATCGTGCTCATGTCCCGCGCCCCGGTGAGCGCCAGATAAAGGGTGCGCGGGATCGGGGTGGCGCTGAGCGTAAGCACATCCACGAGCTTGCGCAGCAGCTTGAACTTCTCCTTGTGCATCACCCCGAACCGTTGTTCCTCGTCAATAACGACCAAGCCCAGGTCTTTGAAAAAAATGTCATCCTGGAGCAGCCGATGAGTCCCGATCACCACATCCACCGCGCCGGCCGCGAGGTCCCGCACGATCCGCTGCTGCTGCTGGCGCGTGCGAAAACGGGACAGCAGTTCGATACGGATCGGGTAATCGGCCATGCGGTCGCGGAAGGTGTTGAAGTGCTGCTGGGCCAGGACGGTCGTGGGCACCAGCAAGGCCACCTGCTTCCCATCCAACACGGCTTTGAACGCCGCGCGAATTGCCACCTCGGTCTTGCCGAAGCCCACGTCCCCGCAGATCAGCCGGTCCATGGGCTTCGACCGTTCCATGTCCGATTTGGTCTCTTGAATCGCCGTGATTTGATCGGATGTCTCTTCGTAAATGAAGGCGCTCTCAAATTCGCGCTGCCAAGGCGTGTCGGGCGCAAAGGAATGTCCTGGCTTGGACTGGCGGGCGGCCTGGATGGAAAGCAACTCGGCGGCGACATCGCGCACGGCATGTTCAGCCTGTATCTTCGCCTTGGCCCAGCGCGTGCCCCCCAGCGTGTTCAGGGGCGGCCGCGCTTTGCCGGCACCCACATACTTGCTGACGAGGTGCGCTTCAGACACCGGGACGTAGAGTTTCGGCGGCGGCTGGGCAGGATCCGCGGGCGCAAATTCGATCACGAGACACTCGGGTCCCGGGGAAGGGGATGGTGGATGGTGGATCGTGGATAGAGAGGATGGTTGGCGTGTGCCCAGGGGCATGGTCTGCAGACCGAGGTAACGGCCGATTCCGTGTTGCATATGCACCACCAGATCGCCTTCCTCCAGCTCGGTGAAATCGATGTCCAGGGCCGAACGGGCGGTCTGCGCCCGGGCGGATTTCAAGCGGCGCGGCTGTTGGACTCGGTAGCGGCCGAAGATCTCCGCGTCGGTGACCACAACGAGCCTGGCGGCGTCACAGAGAAAACCGCGGGAAAGAGTGCCGAGGTGCAGCCAAGCGCGAGGTGCCAGGTTCGAGGTGCCAGGTGTCCGGCCTGCATCGGCCGGATTACCCGACACTTGAAACCTGGCCCCCGGCACTTCCCCCAGGCCCAACTCCTCCCAAATTTCGGAAAATCGCTGTTGCTCGCCTTCGTTGTTGCAGAAAACATGAACCACGTAGTCCTGGCGGAGCCAGCGATGGAGCTGGGCAAAGAACTCACGGCGTTGCGCTTCGGCGACCTGCGGTTCCGGTGCGCGGTCGAGCAAGGGCCGATAGGCATCGAGACTTTGAAATTGCAGATTGCGGATTCCGGGTTGTGGATTTGGGGATTCAACGGGTGCGACGTCAGGTTCCGTCTCGACCAGGGAGCAAACCGCCATTTGCCCTTGCTCCACCTGTTCCTGAAATTCCTCCCACGAGATGAAGAAAGGGTCATCCTCGGGCACTTGCCGCGCGTATTCGTCCGCGCGTTCAGCAAGCCGGCCGCGGTCGCACAGGAGGAAAATGGTTTCGCGCGGCAAATAGTCCCGCAGAGTCCCGAGCCGAAGTCGAGGATTGAGAGTGGAGGGTGCCGAGGACGGACGACGGAGGACGGAAGGCTGAGGTTCGACTTCTGCCGGCTGCCGGCTTTTCCCTGCGCTCTGGGTTCCAAATTCTGGCTGCTGCCTTCCGTCTTCCGACTGCTGACTGCTGCCTTCTGCTCTCTGCATCTGCCTCAGGATTCCCAATTCCCCGGCGGGCGGCAGGGTGACACTTTGGGTTTCCTCGCGGGAAATCTGGGTGAGCGGATCGAAGCCACGCAAGGATTCCACTTCGTCGCCAAAAAACTCCAGTCGAACCGGCCAGGGACTCGTCAGCGGAAACACGTCGAGAATGCCGCCGCGCAGAGCGACTTCGCCTTTTTGCGTGACTTGAGCCTCGGGTTCGTAACCCTGCCCCTCGATCCATTCCATCAAATCGAGCGGGTCCACCCGATCGCCGAGCCTCAGGGTGCGCGTGCGAAACCGAAAGGCATCCGGGGCGAAAGTCCGCTGCAGCAGGGCGGTGACGGTTGTCACGACGAGTTGCGAGTTGCGAGCTGTGAGTTGTGAGTTGTCTGATAACGCGAGCAGCGTTCCCAGCCGATCGCTGATCACGTCCACATGCGGCAGCCTGGCTTCGTGCGGAAGCGTTTCCCAGGAGGGGTAGAACAAAGGATTACAGATTGCAGGTTGAAGGTTGCAGGGTTGGGACTGCCGGCCGACGCGCAACCTGCAACTTTCAACCTGCAACCACGTCTCGATGTCCTGCTGGAAACTTTCCTGCAACTTCAGACTTTCCGTGACCACGACCATCGTTCGGTTCGGCAACAGGCGCCGCAGCAGGACGGCGAGAAACGGTTGGGCGGCCCCATCGATGCCCCCGGCAGAGAACACGCCTCCATTCTCCAGGCGTTGGACGAGGGATCGCGCAACGGGAGTCTGTGCTGCCCGAGCGACCAGATCGCTTGTCGCGTCGGCTTCCAGATTATGCGCCAAGCTTCTGAAAACGTTGCAGCCCAAGGCGGTTAAGTCAAGCGCACCCGCCGGCTTGTTCCGGCACCCGTCATCACGAACTCTGGTCCGGCCGCGACGCTCCATCAAGCCCCGAGTGGAATCCTCAATTGAACGGCTTTCGTCCACATCATAAGTCGCCCCCGAAAACGTCAAATTGCGTCCATGGAATTTCATTGACCTTAACTGCTTGCTTTGCGAGAATCTCTATTATCGGGCCAAATTGGTTCACGGTGACTATGATACTTGCTTACATTGACCCTGGTATGGGCTTGCTGCTGTGGCAGTCCGTAGTAGCGGCTTGCCTGGGGCTGCTGTTTTACCTTAAAAAGACGCGAACGTGGCTCATCAAACTGATTCAGAACTTGTTTCGATCAACCAAGCCCCAGGAGAAGACGGTCGACGAAACGTCAACAGTTCCAAAGTAGTGGCAGCCAATGACTCGGGCTGTTGCTTCATTCCGTGATCCAGCCGGGAGTTGCTGCGCAATAGACCAACGCATTCTGCGGGTAATCAGGGCGGACCATGCCGCCGAATGCGAGTCGTTCCTACAGACAGCTTCCGCGCGGAACTTTGTCGCGGGACGGCGACTTGTTTCGAGCCGCCGCTTGCAGAGCGCTGAAGTGGCGGCGCTTCGTCAATTGCCCGATGGTCAATCTCTGGCTGCCCTTCAGCCGACAGACGTCGTTTTTGAGCACGAACGCATTCCGTTTCCAAGTTACCCCTACGAATGGCCGCCACAAATGCTCTGGGAGGCAGGCTGCCTGACTCTGGAACTGGGGCTGGCGTCGCTCGCCGACGGGTATGGACTGAAAGATGCCACGCCCTACAACGTTTTGTACCGCGGTGCCGACCCGGTCTTTATCGATATAACCTCGTTCGAGCGCCGAGCGGCGGGCGATCCGGTCTGGAACCCTTACGGCCAATTCGTGCGGACGTTCCTGCTCCCGCTGCTGGTCAGCCGCCGTTGGGGGGTGCGGCTGGCGGACGTTTTCATGACGCATCGCGATGGTCTTGAGCCCGAAGACGTCTATCGCCTGTGCGGTGTGCTGGCGCGGTTCAGACCACGGATGCTGTCGCTCGTGTCCATGCCCACCTGGCTCAAGGGCAAAGCGCGCGCGGAAGGGCAGCAACTCTATCGTTGCCGCAGGCTCGAGAACGCCGAGAAGGCCGCCTTTATTGTCGAATCGCTGCTGAAGCAGTTGCGCCGCGCGCTGGACGGGCTCAAACCCTCGTTGCCGAAGGATTCGGTCTGGTCGGACTACATGGCGACGCACAGTTACAGCGAGCCGGCCTTCGCGGCCAAGGAACAATTCGTGGAGGCGGCGCTGCGGGAATTCAAGCCCGCCCGGGTGCTGGATGTGGGCGCAAACACCGGGCACTTCAGCGCACTGGCTGCCAAAAAAGGCGCCGAGGTGGTGGCGCTGGATTTGGATCCGGTCTGCGTGGGCAGTATTTGGCTGCGCGCGCGCGCGGAAAAATTGAATGTTCTCCCGCTTGTCGTGGATTTGTCCCGCCCCAGTCCGGCGCTGGGGTGGCGGAACTCCGAATGCCCGTCGTTCCTGGACCGCGCCGTCGGAGCTTTTGACGGCGTGCTGATGCTGGCGGTCATTCACCACTTGCTGGTGACGGAACGCATCCCGCTGGAAGAGATTCTCCGCCTGGCTTCGGAATTGACAACCGCGCTGCTGGTGATCGAGTTCGTGGCCCCGGAAGATGACATGTTCCGGCGGTTGACCCGAGGCCGTGAAGAACTGCACGCTGCCTTGAACGAGAAAATGTTCGAACAGGCCTGCGCCGCGCACTTTGATATCGTAAGATCGCTCCCTCTGCCGGGAACAAATCGCCGCCTGTATTGCCTGAAACGGAAAGGTTCTGGCGCTTGATGAAGATGGTTGACAAAAGTGAGAGCCCCCAGTTCCCGGTCATTCTTCCACCCGGCCATCCGCTCAGGAAGAAACTACAGGATGGCTTGGTGGCGCTGTCGCTGGGCAACCTTTGTTTTATCACGTCCTGGTTTTCCCAACTTTATGACGCGGATTTCGGTTATTTCAATAGAATGCCGGTTTTGGTGCCCTCGCTCCTGGCATTGGCGACAAACATCATCTGGGTGGCCGCGCTGGCGTGGCTGGTGATGCGGGGTTTGCACCGCTTTCACAACCCGCTGTTCCAACTGGTTTCTCATCTGGTATTCTTTTCCTTGCTGTTGATCCCCCTGGACTTCTGCCGCCTCAAGGTTTTTGGCATCACCGATTACCAGGTCTATCACTTCGTGAAGCTGCCCTGGGTCTTTCTCAGCCTGGCAGCGCTTCTGGTGGTGATTGTGTGGCAGCACCGCTGGACCGCCCGCATAGCGGCCGTGCTGGTTGGGATCCTGTCGCCGCTGGCGTTTTTTACGCTTGTGAAGATCGCTCTATTGTGTCTGGGCGTGGCACAACTGGCACAAGCCGCCTACGCACCACTATCAAGGCTTCCGGCTGCGGTGCCTCAAGGCCAGCCGCGCGTGCTCTGGATCATCTTCGACGAAACCGATCAGCGGTTGGGATTTGAGCAACGGCCGTCGTGGCTGCAGATGCCTGAATTTGACCGCCTGCTCGGCGAGTCAGTGTATGCAACCAACGCCTATTCTCCCGATGACGGTACGTTGTTTTCGATGCCGGCTTTGATTTCGGGACAACGTGTCTTGCACGTTTCGATCAAAAACTCGTCCGACCTGACATTGACCCTGGCCGACACGGGCAAAGTGGTTTCGTGGAGCGAACTGTCCTCCGTCTTCTCCTCAGCGCGTGAATTGGGTGTCAATACCGCTGTCGTGGGATGGTATCATCCTTACGACCGCGTGCTGGCCGGGGCGCTGAATTATTGCGTATGGTATCCATACCCGGGATTCGAGTCGTCGCGGGGACCGACATTTGGCACCGCCCTGCGGCGGGAGATTGGTAACCTGGCCGGAAGTGTGTACCGCCGACGGATTTTCCTCAACATCTGCCGTGACAGCCAGGCGAAATCACTTTCTGTCGTTACTAACGCAACCTATGGCTTGACCCTTTTGCACCTTCCCCCACCACACAAGCCCGGCATTTACCTAGCCGCTCAAGATCGGTTCACGATCCTTGGCATGTCTAAAACCACCGGTTATTTCAATAATTTGATGCTGGCCGATCGTGACCTTGGGCAATTGCGGCGCGCCATGGAAACCTCCGGCCAATGGAACAAGACCTGGCTTATCGTCAGCACCGACCATTCGTGGCGGGAATCACGCGTTTACGACGGCAAACGGGATCTGCGCGTGCCGTTTCTGATCAAAGCGCCGGGCAAAGGCAAATCAATCACCTATTCGCCTCAACTCAGCACCGTGCTCACACACGACCTCATTCTGGCCATTCTCCGCGGCGAAGTCCGTGATCAAGAGAGCGCCGTGACCTGGCTGGACGCGCATCGTCGGCCGGAACCGACGATTATGCATAACGGTCAGCTTGACTGATCGGCGCGGGAGTTCCGGTTAGCCGTTGCCACCGGCTGGGACGGCTTCGGTGCGAGCGCTGTTGAGCAGCAGCACTATGATCTGGAGCTGGATGAAGCGCATGGCAAAATTCCAGAACACCACAGCGCTTAGCCCGAAGCCATCTCCTGCGTTCTGGAGCAAGGACCATGTCGCTGCGGCGATCACCGCTGCAATTGTTCCCCAGCGGTAATTGATGGCCAGGGTCAGGATCGCGCTGGGAATCACGTAAAACGGGGCCAGGGTTATGTACGGACCGGTGACATAATCCAAGACCGCCACGCCTGCCAGACCGGCGTAGCTCACCAGTGCAGCAAGCCAGTGCAGCGAGAGTTGACGCAACAATGGAAGCCGGTCCCGGGGCGATTCAGCGAACTGCGTCAGAAGCCGACGCTTCGTCAGACGATAGGTCTCCAGCCAACTCGGCGGCAGAGACTTTCGATTTCTTAGCAGCAATTGCATGCGGCCTTTCCAGAACGAGGTGGGCATGACCGCGCGACGCGTCACGCGTTGGGCTGGGTTCGCCAGCGTGTAGAGGGAATAGTCGAACGGCTTCTGAAAGCAAGCGCCGCGCGCGATGAGACGGAGACGATTGAGAATAATCAACGGAAGGCGAAGTGGCTTCACCCATTTCGGCGCCATCTCCCACTTCAATTTCCTCTCCCGGATTGCATTCGGTTTGAGGTTCATGTTTTCCCCCGTGTCGGTGAACACGGAGGTGAAGCGCGGCAGGACGGCAAATTTCAGCTTTCGTTTGACAAATTCCATCAGCCAGAACAAGTCGCCCAGATCCCGCCAGCGCGTGTCGAAATAGATTCCCATCGAGTCAAGAACGCGCCGACGGATGAACAGCGCGCAGCTCAACACCGGAAAACAGACCCACAACTCGGGCCCCATCGGCCGCAACGAGTAGCGATAGCAGACGTGGTTTCCCGCGGCGTCGGTGACCACGGTGTCCGAGAGCACCACGTCCACTTCAGGATGCGCCGCGAAAAAGGCGGCCACCGCTTTCAACGCGCCCGGCAGATACTGTTCGTCGCCGTTCAAATAGGCCAGAAACTCCCCCTGGGAGCGCCTGAAACCGCGGTTCACGGCGTCATACATGCCCTGGTCTTTTTCAATGAAAGCCTTGACCCGGGTGTCTTTGGGCAGCCACTCCTGCGTGCCGTCGTCCGAGCAGGCGTCCTGGACGATGTGTTCAACCTGAACGCCTTCCTGGTCAGCCACCGAGGCGATGCAGAGAGGGAGCCACCGGGAATGCCGATAACTTGGAGTAACAATCGAGAAGCATACCCGTCCTGCGAAACGACGTTCCCCCTGGACTCGTGACCATTTTGAATGATTTGTGCTCACGTCTCAGGTCGTCGAGCGTCTTTTAACCACTACGCCCGCCAGCGTAAAGATTTATCTCATAAACCCGCGCCGTTGAAAAGCCCGATGTTGACTCCGACAGCCGGATCGAGGCAATCCATCTCTCTGCTGGAGAATTTCACGACGAAAGTGTTCGGATCATATCGCTTCTCAACAAGAAGCAGCTCCCGCTCCACTCCCCGGTCGCCGCAATGCAGACCAGCAAATCTGCCATCTCAGGCTGTTTCGCCAAAGGCTCACCCCTCCAAAAAATCTGGCTCCTGTCGCGTCGGCGCTCCATCTTTTGCGCGTGCATCTGGCGCGCCTGCGACTCCGTGATTTCCGCAATTATGCGCGGATGGACGCCGACTTCTCACCCGGATTCCATCTGCTGCTGGGCGAAAACGCGCAAGGCAAGACCAACGTCCTCGAAGCGATTTATCTTCTGGCGACGCTCCGGTCCTTTCGCGGCCTGGGCAGCGCTCCCATGGTCCGCCACGGCCAGAAAGGCTATTTCGTCGGCGGCACCGTCGTCAGCCAGGGAGAGCATGAAATCAAAATGTATTGGTCGCCGCAGGAGCGCAGCCTCGTTCTGGACGGGCGGCCCGTCCGCAAGTTGACTGATTACCTCGGCGTGCTGCGGACCGTGGTATTCTGCACGGAAGACCTGCAACTGGTGAAAGGCGCCGCCCGCATCCGACGGCGGTTCGTCGATTTGCTGCTCTCCCAATCCTCTTCCGCTTACCTGCCGCTGCTCCAACGTTATATGCGGGCGCTGCGCTCGCGCAACGCCCTGCTCAAACGCGCCATCGTGGACGAAGTCGCGCTGGAAAGCTTTACCGGCGAATTGCTGGCCGCCGGCGTGGAAATCATTCGACGGCGACAGGAACTCGTTCCGAAACTCTCGCCGTTGGCCCGGCTTGCCTACCGCCGCATTGCCCGGGAAGCCGAAGAATTGCGCCTGGAATATTTACCGGCGGTGAGGAAAGATTTCGCCGTGGAACTGGCCCAGGCCCGCCGGCGGGAACGGGCTTGTCGAACCACCGTGATCGGACCGCATCGGGACGACGTGCAACTGTTGGTGAATGACCGGGCCGCCGCCCAATTCGCCAGCGAAGGCCAGAAACGCACCCTGGCCATCGCGTTGAAAATCGCCCAGGCGGAATATCTCACCGGCATTCATGGTTCGGCGCCGGTGCTGCTCATCGATGACGTGATGGGGGCGTTGGACGCAAAACGCCGCAGCGGCTTCCTGCCATTGCTGGAACAGGCGCGCCGGACCGGCGGCCAGGTGTTTATGACCGCCACTGAGCAGAACTGGCCGCGGGAACTGGGCCGCGACACGCAGCGATGGACGGTGGAGGCGGGAGCATTACACCGGGTTTGAGCGCGTGGCCCAACAGCAGGTGCACCCCGCCGTTGCACCATTCCTGAACATGTGTTTAGCGCCGATTCAGCCGAACGGGATGGATTGACGCGCCGGCGTTTGGAGGATGTGTGATTGATCGCCGCTATTTATGAAACAAGCGCGATCTGGACAGGAAATATCTCGGCGCGTTATCCTCCCACTAAGTGTCCGACCCGGCTCACAGCGAGTTGCGCGAACGAGTTGTTCAGGCGGCCGAAGCGTTGCTGAAACGCTCCGGCAGCGTCGGCCCGCTCGAATTGCTTCAAGAGATGCGGTTCCTCCACGACAGCCATTTTGAAGGCTGGCGCAAAGGCAACGAACAGAACCGCGTCCTCGAACAGCGGATTCAGGTGGGGCCGGCTAAGTTCAATCAGGTCGTGCGCCACTTCGAGGATTGGGTGAAAGCACGCGGCCTCCGTCCATTCGAAGCCTCCTACACGCGCCGCAGCCCGCGTGGCGTGGAACAACTCCAGGTCACCGAAAATGGCGACCCGGAGCGGGAGAAGTTTTTCCGCACGCATTATGCGCCGGCGGATTTGCCGGAGAAGAAAACCGCGCGCCTCGCCGAAAAACTGAACACGGCGCCGGACCTGGTGGTATTTGAGAAGGTGAGCCAGGAGGGCAAATGCAGCGAGTGCGGGGCGGAATTGTGCAAGGGCAACCTCCTGTTCATGGAACAAGGCCAGCCGCTTTGCCTGACGTGCGCGGACCTCGATCATCTGGTATATCTGCCCGCCGGTGACACGGCGATGTCGCGTCGCGCGCGCAAGCACAGCCCGCTTTCGGCCGTGGTGGTGCGTTTCAGCCGCGCGCGCAAGCGTTACGAGCGGCAAGGCCTGCTGGTCGCGGAAGAGGCGCTGGCCAAAGCCGCGGAAGAATGCGCCGCCGACGCGCCCGAACGGGCCGAAGCGCGCGCGCGCGCCGCCGTCCAACGGGTGGAAGAGGACCAGGATTTTGTGGCGACGATGACCAAGACGATTTTAGGGCAATATCCCGCCTGTCCAACGGATGAAGCCCGCCGCATTGCCGCGCACACCGCCCGGCGCGGCAGCGGTCGCGTGGGCCGTTCCGCCGCCGGACGGGAGTTGGACCCGCGGGCGATTGACCTGGCGGTAATCGCGCACATCCGGCATGAACACACGGAATACGACCGCCTCTGGATGCAAGGCGCCGACCGTCTCGACGCACGCGCACGGGTGCGAGACAAGATAAATCAGGTGCTGGCGCGATGGTCGGAGGCTTGACGCGCCGCGAGGTCGCCGGACACGGTCGAATTTGTGATTCCAACGCCGCCGCGTTGCGCAGGTCCGCTTCGGTGCAGTGGGTCACTGTGCCTCCAGCAAGAACGTGGCTGGGCAGCGCGAGAACGAGAGGCATTCCCCAAATACCGGATTTCACCACGCTCCCAAGGCGATTTCTGTTCATAAGTTTTCTCCCTTCGCCAGCAGATGGATTCCAAACACAATTTTGATGCTTTCTGACAGGGATAATTTCCTTTCGACCTGAAACCGATTTCCACCTAACGTGGCGGGCGATGGTCAGCGACGCCCAACTCACGCCCATGATGGCGCAGTACCGCCGCATCAAAGGCGAACTGCCCGGGGACGCGCTGCTGCTGTTTCGGCTCGGCGATTTTTATGAGATGTTCTTCGAAGATGCCCAGGCCGGCGCGCAACTCCTCAACGTGGCGCTGACCAAACGCGGCGTGGTGCCCATGTGCGGCATTCCTTTCCACGCCGCCAACGCCTACATCGGACGCCTGCTCAAAGCCGGCCGCAAGGTCGCCATTTGCGATCAGATGGAAGACGCGCGTCCGGGCCAGCTCGTCAAACGCGAGGTCACCCAGATTCTCAGTCCCGGCACGCATTTCGACGAACGCATGCTCACGGCCGAACGCAATAACTTCCTCGCCGCAGTTTGTCCAATGGCGGGAATCTTCGGCCTGGCCCTGGCTGATCTGACCACCGGCGATTTCATGACCACGGAATTGGAAGATGAAACCGCGCTGCTGACGGAGCTTGAGCGTTTGCGCCCGGCGGAAATCATTTGCCCGAGTGAAGCCGATGCCGTGCGAGATTTGCTGCGTGGCGCCGGCAGCAGGTCGAATAGATCCCAAAACCAGGCCCTCACTCCGCCCCTCTCCCATCCGATGGGAGAGGGAGGTCCCGCCAGGATGGAACCGGGCGAGGGAAGCGCAGCTACGGGGCCGGGCTGGATTCTCAGCGGCTACGAGGACTGGGTTTTCGCTCCGGAAACCGCGCTGTTCACCGTGCGCGACCATTTCAAAGTGGCATCGCTCGATGGTTTCGGGCTCAAAGACCGCAGCGCGGCCATCGGAGCGGCAGGCGGCATTCTGCATTACCTCACCCAGCATTTGCGGCGGGACGTCGCCAACCTCACACGCCTCTCGTTTTACCGCCGCAACGATTACCTGTCGCTGGATTCGACCACGCTGCGGCACCTCGAGGTTCTCGAACCGTTGCGCCAGGAAGCGCCGCGCGACGCCTCTCTTTACGGCGCAGTCAATCGCACAGTCACACCGATGGGCGCGCGACGCCTGCGCGATTGGCTGTCTCAACCACTCGCCGGGGTCGAGCCGATTCAGCGGCGACAGGAAGCGGTGGAGACGTTTGTCGAAAATTCGGCCGGTCTGGAAAACTTTCGCGCCCGGCTTGCCCTGGTGCGAGACCTGGAACGCACCAGCGGCCGACTGAGCTCGGGCGCCGGCAACGCCCGGGACCTGATCGCGCTGCGGATGGCCTTGGAACAGATTCCCGGGCTGAAGGGAATTCTTCATGGCCTGGTAGGGACGCGGTGCTCCGCGTCTCTGATCAATGAGAAAAACCAGGACGCGCAGCAGCGCGTCCCTACCCTGGTGGACGAATTGACGGCCCAACTCACCGCACTGCCCGATCTGGTCGAGGTGATTTCCCGCGCCATCGTGGACGATCCGCCGCTGTCATTGAAAGAGGGCGGCATGATTCGCGACGGGTTCGATCCGGCGCTCGACGAACTGCGCGCGGCCACGCGCGGCGGCAAAGACTGGATCGCCAAGCTTCAAACGGACGAAATCAACCGCACCGGCATCCAATCGCTCAAGGTCCGGTTCAACTCCGTCTTCGGATACTACATCGAGGTGACCAAAGCGAACCTGGACAAGGTGCCGCCGCATTACATCCGCAAGCAAACGATCGCCAACGGCGAGCGGTTCATCACGCCCGAGTTGAAGGAGATGGAGGGTAAAATCCTGGGCGCGGAGGAACGCAGCATGAAGCTGGAATACGAATTATTCCAGCGCGCGCGCGAAACGGTGCTGGGCCGGCTGCCGGACATTCAACAGACCGCAGCCGCGCTGGCGCAACTCGACGTGCTGGCGTCCTTTGCAGAAACCGCGCGACTTCACAACTATTGCCGCCCGCAAATCGGCACGGAAGGGATCCTGCGCATCCGCGACGGGCGGCATCCGGTGCTGGAACAGACCCTGAGTGAAGAACGATTTGTGCCGAATGACGCGGGACTTTCAGGTAGGGCGGGCACTCCGTTGCCCGCCGCCACCGCCCAAACCGCATCCGAATCGCGGCGCGCAGAGGACTGCGCGCCCTACCCTCAAATCGCCCTCATCACCGGTCCGAACATGGCGGGCAAAAGCACCTACATCCGGCAGGTGGCCTTGCTCGCCCTGCTCGCGCACACCGGCTCGTTCATCCCGGCAACGGAGGCGCGCATCGATCTGGTGGACCGCATCTTCACGCGCATTGGCGCCAGCGACGATCTGGCGCGCGGGCAATCCACTTTCATGGTCGAGATGTGCGAGACGGCGAACATCCTGAACAACGCCACGCCGCGCAGCCTGATCGTGCTCGACGAAATCGGGCGCGGCACCAGCACCTTCGATGGGCTGAGCCTGGCCTGGAGCATTGTCGAGCACCTGCACAACCAGGTCGGCGCCAAAACGCTCTTCGCCACGCATTATCACGAGTTGACCGAACTCGCCGCGCGGCTGCCGCGTTTGAAGAATTTCAACGTGGCCGTGCGGGAGTGGCGCGATCAGATTGTCTTCCTGCGCCGGATTGTCGAAGGGGGCACCGACAAGAGTTACGGCATCCACGTCGCGCGGCTGGCGGGCGTGCCCAAGGAAGTGTTGGAGCGGGCGAAGGTGATTCTCAACAACCTCGAAGAATCCGAATTGACGCCGGAGGGCGCCGTGCGGCAATCCCCGCGCCGCCAGCAGGACCGCGACAAACTCAAGCAACTCGCCCCCCCGCCGCAGTTGGATTTGTTTGGCCGCTAGCGGCAGACCTTTTGCGTGACGGGGATGCATTTCCGCATAACCTTCGTATCCGTCTGAGCCGCCACGGCTAGTTTCCGGCACTGGATGATCTCCCGCTTACGAAACAATCGTTGCGACTTTTTTCCGCGCGGCGCTTTCGATTCCCCAAATCATACCTATAATAACTCCTAACAGAGGGCAACAGCCCCAAAGTACTGTCGTCAACCATTGACCGAAGGGAAATTCGTGGCCCAGCAGAAAGAAACGGGCAAATATCCATGACCAAATAATCTCCGGCACGTATACCGAAATAAAAATAATGGCAGCAAAGGGGTCAACCCAGGCAGCAAAGGGGTCAACCCATAGTATGGGCCGGTACTCCGGCATTTGTCGCTCATCCTCACGTCCGATCCGGCGATTGATTCTCGTATCATCTTCCAGTCGATCGGCCGCCCGAAACCATGGGTTGACCCCTCCTCCGTGATTGGATTGATGAACTTGGCGCTCGCTTTTTTCGAAGAAGAAAATAATGTCCGTCCAATAACAAAGCATGAAAGCTTTCCGCCAGTTTCTCATTCCCCGAATGTTCCTGGCCGGCTGCGTCGGGTTGTTGGCCACGGCGGCTTACGCCCAGAACGGATCCATCGCCTTGCACGTGGATGCCACCGATGTGGCGCGCAAAATCCTGCACGCCCGGCTCGAGATTCCCGCCCAGCCCGGAAACCTCACGCTGGTTTATCCCAAGTGGATTCCCGGCGAACATGGGCCGACCGGCCCCATTAACCAACTGACCGGCATCAAAATGAGCGCCGGTGGCAAGCCGTTGGCGTGGCAGCGCGATAACGTGGACATGTACGCCTTCCACCTCACCGTTCCCGCCGGTGCCAACAACGTCGAGGTCGCGCTCGATTTTCTCCTGCCGTCGGGCGAGGGGCAGTATTCGGCCGGCCCTTCCCTCACGGCTCAATTGCTGGACCTGAGCTGGAACCAGGTGCTGCTTTATCCCCAGGGCGCCAAGGCGGACGACATTCAATTCGCCGCCACCTTGCATCTGCCCGCCGGATGGGAGTTCGGCACCGCCCTCCCGCTGGCAAGGGAGACGCCGGACGGCCTCGAGTTTTCCCCGGTGACCCTAGAGCGACTGGTGGATTCGCCACTCATCGCCGGCCACTACTTCCGGACGATTGACCTGACGCCGGGACAAAACCCGACGCATTACATTCATATGGTGGCCGACAGCGCCGCCGCGCTCGACATGAAGCCGGAGGACATTCAACATTTCCAGCGGTTGGTTGCGGAAACCGGGACGCTCTTCGGCGCGCGTCATTACCGAAGTTACCATTTTCTGCTCACCCTGAGCGATCACGTCGCCCATTTCGGCCTCGAACATCATGAGTCCAGCGACAACCGCACGGACGAGAAGTTTTTGACCGATGAAAAGACGCGGAAACTGGAGGCGGAGCTGTTGCCGCACGAAATGGCGCATTCGTGGAACGGGAAATACCGCCGGCCGGCCGGGCTGGCCACGCCCGATTTTCAGCAGCCCATGAAGGATGAATTGCTCTGGGTTTACGAAGGGCTCACCGAGTATCTCGGCGAAGTGCTCGCCGCGCGTTGCGGGCTCTGGACGAATGGAGATTTTCATCAGGCCCTCGCGCTCACTGCCGCCGGCATGCAAGACCAGGCCGGGCGGAAGTGGCGTCCGCTGCTGGACACCACTGTGGCCGCCCAGTTGCTCTATGAAGCCCCGCCCGAAGGCACCGCCTGGCGGCGCAGCGTGGATTTTTATCCCGAGGGCGTTTTGATCTGGCTGGAGGCGGACACCATCATCCGCCAACAGAGCCATGGCCATCGATCGCTCGATGATTTCTGCCGGGCGTTCTTTAGGGGCCAAAGCGGCCCGCCCAGCGTTATTTCCTACACGCTCGACGACGTCCTGGCCGCGTTGAACGAGGTCGCTACCTACGATTGGCGGGAATTCTTTCAAAACCGGGTCTATGACCTCGCTCCACGGGCGCCGCTCGGCGGGATTACGAATTCCGGCTGGCGCCTGGCTTACACCAACAAGCCGCCGGAGCTGTTTGAAAGTCGCGAGAAAGAGCACAAGTTCACCGACCTGCGCTCTTCCCTGGGATTGGTCGTCAAGGAAGACGGAACCGTCCTGGACGTCATCCCGGGTTCGCCGGCGGACAACGCGGGCATCGCCCCGAATGCGAAGCTGGTGGCGGTCAACGACCGGCGGTGGACACCCGACATTCTGCGCACAGCCTTGGAATCGACGAAGACCAACTCCGCCCCGCTCGAGCTCCTGGTGGAAAACGACGACTATTTCAAGACCTGCAAGCTGGACTATCACGCAGGAGAAAAGTATCCGTGCGTGGAACGCGATGCGACCCGACCGGATTTACTCGGCGACATTCTAAAGCCCCGCGCTCCGGTGCCAGCCAGTGCCGGCGGGGTGGACTGAAGCGAAACTACGCCGGGCATTGCGTTGCGGGGACAATCGGCCGGGGAAAGATGGAGCCGGAGGTCAAGGAGCCGGAGATGAGATGAGATTTCCGCCGCCGCAGTTGGAGATTTGTTTTCGTAGCGCAAATCAGTTGGATTTTGCCTTGGGAACCTGTTATGGTTCGAGCATGGCAGAGCAAAACGTCGTCATACCAAAACCCGTTCTCGACAGCGTGGAGACGCTTGACGAGCTTTACGACTGGCTCACGGCGAACAACCCGAAAATAGTCGCTGAATTGCGCGAAGCGCGCGCTGAAGATTTGGCTGGCAAGTTTAAACCTTGGCGGCCGCGTCATCTGCCATGTCCTCCTACCGAGTCGAAATAGGCAGCCGGGCTGACGCCCAGCTTGCCGCGCTCGATTCCGTCGTTGGCGCAAGCGTCGAGCGCCGCATTCAATGGCTGGCAGATAACGCCGAGGTCATGGTGCATCGGCGGCTCGTTGGAATGCCCGAAGACCTGGCGGGATTATGCAAATTGAGAATTGGAGATTGGCGAATTCTCTATTGGGTCTATCCAGCTCAACGGCTCGTCCGCATCTACAGGATTCAACATCGCTCCGAAGTTTACCGGGATCTTTGATTTGCCCTTAGCAGATTGCGACAAAATCAAGAAGCTCGCTTCGCCGCCACAGATGGATTTGTTTGGGTGAACCGCCTTATTTTTGCCGAAAAGCGGAATTAAATGCCGGCGTGACCTCCCGGCAGTGTCGCCTTGGCGAGGCGACCCAGGTCGGATCGGCGCCCTGTGTTCAGCGCTGTCGAGTGAGCCCTGGCGTTCCCTGGCGCGGAGCGTTTGGAGTGCGGCGCTTTAGCGCCGCTCGTGCTGCGATGGCCAACCGTGGCAACACCCCGCCCTTTGGCCATCCTTCCCGCCTGGAAAGCGGTGATAAATCGCCGCACTCCAAACGCTTCGCGCTCATCCAAGCCTTCGGGTTCTCGACTTTGGCCCGGGTGCTGCACCGCCGCACCCATTTTTCTTGCCGCAGATTTCCGCGGCTGCAATTCTCCACTCACCTCAACATGAAAAAGTATTTCCTTTTCCTGCCGCTGGTGGTCGTTGCGTGCACGGGTTCCCAAACGCGCGCCAACGTCACCCCGAACCCGCTCTTCACCGACAACGCCGTCCTGCAGCAGGGCATGAGCGTGCCTGTCTGGGGCACGGCCGACCCGGGCGAGCGCGTCGCCGTCGAGTTCGCCGGACAGACGGTTTCCGCCACTGCCTCGGCGGATGGCAAATGGATGGTTTACTTGGCGCCGCTGAAAGCCGGCGGACCGTTCACCCTGACGATTTCCGGCAAGAACAGGCGCAACATGAATAACGTTCTCGTTGGCGAAGTCTGGGTTTGCAGCGGCCAGTCGAACATGGAACGCCACCTCGGCCTGCAATCGGGACAGAAACCCATCACGGACTGGGAACAGGAGGTCAAGGACGCCAAATATCCCGAGATCCGGCAATTTTACGTGACCCAAAAGACGTCGTTCACACCCGCGCAAACCGTGTCCGGCGGTTGGTCGGTGTGCTCGCCGGATACGGTCAAAGACTTCACCGCGGTGGGTTATTTCTTCGGACGCGATCTCCATCAGGCCCGGCATGTGCCCATCGGGTTGATTCACAGCTCCTGGGGCGGCACGCCGGCTGAGGCGTGGACGAGCGAAGCGGGCTTGCGCACGGTGCCTGGATTGGCCGCGACGCTGGCGGAATTCAAGCGCTCGATCTCAGATCCGGAGGGCGCCCGGCGCGAGTTCGAGATGCGGCTGGAGAATTGGTTTCGCGCGAATGATCCCGGCTCGGCCGCCAGCCAGCCCTGGAACGCGCCCGACCTGGACGCCGGTTCCTGGAAACAAATGACCCTGCCCGGGTATTGGCAAGATGCCGGCGAACCGAACCTCCACGGCGTGGTCTGGTTTCGGAAGACCTTCGAACTTCCCGACAGCGTCACCAACGCGGAGGCGGAATTGGACGTGGACAAGGTGGATGACCAGGACACCACGTGGGTGAACGGCGTTCGGGTCGGCTCGATGAACGGTTACGACCTGGACCGGAAATATCCGGTGCCCGCGGGGGTGCTGAAGCCCGGACAGAATGTCGTTGCCGTCCGCGTCCTCGACACTGGCGGCAACGGCGGCATCTGGGGGGATCAAAAGCTGCAACTGGTGTTGAAAACCGGCACGCCGACCGAACCGCTCAACCTTGCGGGCCCGTGGCAGTACCGGGTTGGCGTGAACCTGAAAGACGTTCCGTGGCCGCCGATGAGCGCGGGCCGGAGCGCCAGCGCGCCCACCGTGCTCTACAACGGCATGATCGCGCCGCTCCTGCCGTATGCCATCCGCGGCGTCATCTGGTATCAAGGCGAAGCCAACGTGGGCCGCGAGCGGCAATACCGCACCTTGTTCCCGGCGCTGATCGCCGACTGGCGCCAGGCGTGGGGCGAAGGCGACTTCCCCTTCCTGTTCGTGCAGATTGCGCCTTACCGCGACATGACCCCGGAAATCCGCGAAGCGCAATTGCTTTCCTGGCAGCACACCAGGAACACGGCCATGGCGGTGACCATCGACTGCGGCGACGCCGACGACATTCACCCGGCACACAAGCAACCGGTCGGCGCGCGCCTGGCGCTGGCGGCGCGCGCCCTCGGGTATGGCGAAAAAATTGAATACTCGGGTCCGGTTTTCGAGTCCATGAAGATCAAAGGCTCAAAGGCGGTTCTACAATTCATGCATCTCGGCGGCGGGCTGGTGGCGAAGGACGGCCCGCTCCAGGGCTTCATCATGGCTGGGCCGGACAACTTTTTTCATCCGGCGCACGCTGAAATCCACGGCAGGACGATCGTAGTCACCGCGGACGCGGTCTCGCGGCCGGCGGTGGTCCGGTACGGCTGGGCCAATGTGCCCGAGGGAAATCTTTTCAACCGCGCCGGCCTTCCGGCGTCACCATTCCGGACCGACGTGGATTAGAGCCTTTCCATGAACCTGTTCTTCCCGGAGGGAAGCGCTCCGCCGCTTCCCCATCTGGTGATCAGGGCACCGACGGAGCGGTGCCCTCCAGGCTTTCGCCCAAGTTCATGGAAGGCCTCGCCCTCTCAAACCATTCACTTCTCCATCCGCTTGCCCTGGTCCCGCAACTCGTCGGCCAGCGCCTTGATTTCCGTCAGGTCGCGCTGCATCTTGCTCCAACCATACCAAAGGGCGTAGTCCGGGTTGGCGTGGAACGTGCCCTGGAAGGTCCGCATCCGATGTTCCAGGAACATGACAAAAAGCTTTTGCTCGATCACCGTCGGCGCGTCGTGGAACGTGAGCAGGTCCGGAAACGCCTGCGAATAATTCGCCGGCTTTTTCAACAGGCCATCCTGGTAAAGCCCGGCGACGATCCGGATCGCCTCGGCCATGAGACGGTCGGCTGCTTTGATCATGTTGTCGCCCTGGGCGAGCTGTTCTTTGGCGAAATTGCCGGAGTGACACTTATTGCACGTGGCGAGCATCTGGTTGCGTTCCTGCCGCCAATCCTCCGGCGTGAGTTTGGCAACCCTGGCCGCCTTGACGACGTCGAGCCGCGCCGTGGGTTTGCCCTCGGGATCGAGCACGCCCAGCGCCTGCAGAATCGTGGCCCGATCCGCGGCCCATTGCTGGTCCTCCGGCATGGGCAGGCGCACGGCGAGGAAACCCCACGGAGTATCCACGTCGTGATGTCCGTTCCGCATGTGGCAATCCTGGCAGGTGGGCGCGGGCGTGGAAGGGGGCAGGGTTCCGGTTTGCTTCAACAGCGCGCGAACTCCGTGCTTGGAGCCGGAATACATTTCCCACTGGGGATGGTCAAAACCCATGTGGCAGGTCTCGCAGGCTTGCGGTTGTTGGGCTTCTTTTTTCGAGAAGGTATGCCGCGTGTGGCAGGCATCGCAGGAAGCCACGCCAAACCCGGCACTCGTCGTTTTCAGGGCTTTGATCTCCTTCTCCGACTTGAGGCCGATCTTGTGACAGGCGCCGCAGCCTTTCATGCCTTCAGTCATGGCCATGGGTTGCCAGTGAATGGTCGGCATCGCGTTCATGGCCGCCCAGGCCAGCGCGTGCTTGCCGCTCTTGAATTGCGCCACCTGCGTGTCGTGGCATTCGGCACAGGTCTCCGGGGTGGGAATTCGGACCTTTTCAACATCGTCGGTGGAGGAATGTCCGTCGCCGTGGCAATCGGCGCAACCGACCTTGACTTCGTTGTGCCGGCTGAGGCGCCAGTCGGCCACGATATTCGGCGTTACCCGTTCGTGACAGGCCACGCACAGCAGCGCCCCGGCTGAAGGCGGGGTGTTGGTCGCGCCAGGAAGCAGAAGCGGCTGAACCAGGATCAGAACGACAGGCAACAGCGCGGCGCTTGCGAGTGCCCGGTTCCGAACGTTCATTGCAGCAGGCCGATTGGCCGAAGCATTCATTTTGCCGGGAGAATACGAAATCTCCTAACCCCTCCAAGCGAGAAAGTGGGAAGGTTCGATCCCGGTCAAACGGGACGCACCTCGGGGGGGTGTTGCCCAAATCCGAACTCGGTGGGGCGAGCGTGCTCGCGAGCCGGCAGTTCAATTCGCGCCCCTTCCTGGGTTGAACATCCCTGTCGCTGCGGGGTATATTCAGACCATGAAAACCGCTGCATCACACACTTGGACGGTCGTGTGTCTTTCTGCACTGGCCGCGACCGGGGTGTTCCCGGCTTGGGCCGATCAGGCGACCACGGTTGCCAAGCAACAAATGAACTACACAGGCATCGTCGTTGCCGTTGAACCGCAAGAACACGTGCTCAAGGTCAAGGGATGGTTGCTGACCAAATCCTTCAACTTGGGCGACACCTGTGCCTACACTTTCCTCGATAATCACCCCGGCGCGGCCGGCGACCTGCATCCGGGCCAGAAGGTGACCGTCCGTTACCAGAACGCCAGCGGCGTGTTGGTGGCCGACCGCGTGGTGCAGCAAGCGATGCGATTTGAAGGCACGGCCAAGGCGATCGATCCGAAGAAACACGTGGTGACCCTGCACCAGCGTGGGATGGATCGGACCTTTCGGCTCGCCGAGGAGTGCAAGGTCGTGGTCCGGGGCGACAGGCCCGGTGCGCTGGCCGACGTGCAACCCGGTGATCATGTGACGGTCATTTATGAAGTCCCAAACAACACGCCAACGGTGCAGGAAATCACGCAAACCAGCGCCACCTTTACCGGCACTCTGACGGCCATTGATCTCACCGATCGAACGGTGAAGGCCAAAGCGGCGATCCAATCGGAAAAATTCCACCTGGCTGACGGTTGCCTCATCGCGTTGAACGGCAAGACCGACGCCGAAATGCGCGACCTGAAGCTGGGCGACAGACTCACGTTCAGCTACGATGACGTGAACGGCGTCAAAGTCGCAAACCGAATCGCGGGCGCCGCCGGGTCATCGGAAGCGACGACGTCAAAGTCCAAATAGGGCCCTTCAACTCAGCGCGGCCTGGCGGCGGCCGGGTGGCAGTGTCCCAATCTGAAGGGTAGGGACGCGCTGCTGCGCGTCCGGCCGCGATGCAGCGCGGCCCTGCCGTTGCATTCATTCGACGAAATCTCAAATTGAGGCACTGCCGGACAGCCGCGGGCGATTCGGCGCTTGCAACTCCGCAGGTTTCCTTTAAACCACGTTCCATGATTCGAAGTGAATTGTCGCGCGGTTCCCGGCGGGCGCTCCCGGTGCTGGGTTTCTGCGTTCTCTCTTTGATCGGCAGCCTGCAGGCGAAAGACCGCGAAATCCCGTCGGAGTTGCGCGCGACGATCGACGTGGCCATCGCCAAAGTCCGTCCGGCGCTCGTGCGGATTCGCGTCGTCTCCGCGGAATACGGCGAGGGACGCGAAATCAAAATGCAGGAGGTCGGCAGCGGCGTGATCATTACCAAGGACGGTTACATCATCACCAACCATCACGTGGCCGGTCACGGCAAACGAATGTTCTGCACGTTATGGAATCGGGAGGAAGTCGAAGCCGAACTGGTGGGTACCGATCCGCTAACGGACATTTCCATCATCAAATTGAAGCCGGAAAAGCCCCGCGAGTTCACACCCGCCCGCTTTGGCGATTCCTCGGCGATGCGCGTCGGCGATTACATCCTGGCCATGGGCAGTCCCATGGCCCTCTCGCAGTCCGTCACCCTCGGCATCGTCAGCAACACCGAGCTGGTCATGCCGCGGTTCTGGCGTTCCGCCGCGCAGTTCAGACTGGACGGCGAAAACGTCGGCGCCCTCGTCCGCTGGATCGGGCATGACGCGGCCATTTACGGCGGCAACTCGGGCGGCCCGCTCGTCAATTTGCGCGGTGAAATAGTCGGCATCAACGAAATCAGCTTTGGCCTCGGCGGCGCCATCCCGGGCAATCTTGCGCGGAGCGTGGGCGAGCAACTCATGGCTCACGGTAAAATCAAGCGAAGCTGGCTGGGCATCGACGTCCAACCGTTGTTCAAGAATACGCATGAAGAGCACGGCGTCATGATCGGCGGTGTGCTGGCCGATTCACCGGGCAGCCGGGCGGGACTGCGGGCCGGCGATTTGCTGCTGCGCTTGAACGGGACGCCGGCGGAAGTGCGTTTCGACGAGCAAATGCCTGATTTCATGCGGCTGGCCACCAGCCTGCCCATCGGCAAGGATGTCCCCGCGGTGATCCAGCGGGACGGACAACAGATCAGCGTCCGTCTCGTGCCGGTCGAGCGCGGCGAGATTTATCCGAAAGAGCAGGAGCTGAAGCAGTGGGGGTTCACTGCGCGCGACCTTTCCTCGCTGCTGGCCCGGGAAATGAAACGCGCCGGCATCGAGGGAGTGCTGGTCACTTCCGTCCGCCCGGGCGGCCCGGCCGGTGAAGCCAAACCGTCGTTCGAACCGACGGACGTGCTCGTTGAAGTCAACGGCGCGCCCGTCAACAACGTCCCGGAATTGATCGACCTCACCCGCACACTGACGGAAGGCAAAAGCGATCCCGTCCCCGTCATCGCCACGTTCGAGCGCAAAGCGGTGCGCTACCTGGCCGTGGTCAAAGTCGGCATCCAGGAATTGAAGGACCCGGGTCTGGAGGTTGCCAAGGCGTGGCTGCCCGTGGAAACGCAGGTCATCAGCCGTGAGATCGCGAAACAACTGGGCGAACCCGATCTGAAAGGCTTTTACATCACGCGGGTTTATCCCGGCACCACCGCCGAGAAAGCCGGGTTGAAACCGGGAGATTTCATCCTGGCCGTGGACGACGAAAAACTGACGGCCAGCGGCTCGGAGTACGAAGACGAACTTTCGGCGTTGATCCGGCAGTACGACATTGGCAAGACGGTCGAATTGACGGTCCTTCGCGGCAAGACGAGGCTGAAAACCCCGGTCGAACTGGAGCGCTCGCCCCGCCTGCGGCGCGAAATGAAGAAGTATCGCAACGACGACTTTGAATTCACCACCCGCAATGTCTGCTTCTTCGATGCCGCGGAGCAACAATGGGACCGCGATCAGCGCGGCGCCCTCGTGGAGGACGTGAAGTCGGGCAGTTGGGCCGAACTCGGCTCGCTCTATGTCGGCGATCTGATCCTGGAAGTGGACGGCAAGGCGATCGCCAACGTGGACGATTTGCGGCGGCAAATGGAGCAAATAGGCGCCGCCAAACAGACCGTCGTGGTGCTCAAAGTGCTGCGTGGCATTCACACCGTGTATCTGGAAATGGAACCGAACTGGAAAAACTGAACACCGATTGAAAGGAAATCATGCACTGCAAAAAGAACCTGGTCCTGGCCTCGGCCTTGTTGGCTGGCTTCTGGGCCGCTCCCTGCTTCCCGAGCGAACTCGCCGAAAAAGGACGCGACATTTTCAACAAGAACCAGCACGCCGTGGTTACCGTGGAGATCGTCTTGAAAATGACCTATTCCTCGTCCGGTCAGCCGTCGGCCCCGCAGGAAACCAAACAGGAAGCCACCGGCACTGTGGTGGACCCCTCGGGCCTCACCGTCCTCGCGCTCTCCGCGTGCGATCCCAGCGACATGTACCAACGCGTGATGTCCCAGCAGTCGAGATACAAGGTGGACAGCGAGGTCAGCGACGTGAAAATCCTGCTGGACGACGGCTCCGAATTGCCGGCCGAAATTGTCCTGCGCGATAAGGACCTTGACCTGGCCTTTATCCGGCCGAAAACCAAACCCGCCACGCCGATGGCCGCGGTCGATCTCAACCGGTCGGCGCCGGCGCAGGTGCTGGACGAGGTGATGACGCTTAATCGACTCAATAAAGCCGCCAGCCGCGCCTATGCCGCCTCCATCGAACACATCGCCGCCGTCGTCCAAAAACCGCGCATGTTCTACATCCCGGACAGCACCGCGACGGCAACCACTCTCGGCTCCCCGGCATTTCTGTTGGACGGAAAAGTCCTGGGGGTGTTCGTGATGCGGGCGGTCAGTTCCGGCAGCGGCGGCGCCTATAATTACCGCCAGAATGTGACTTCCATCATCCTGCCGGCCCAGGAAATCCTCAAAGCCGCAAAGCAGGCGCCCGAACCCAAGGGCGAGAGCGACAAAAAGGAGGCGCCGAAAGAACCGAAGGGGCAGGAGAACGCCGCCCAAAAGTAGGGTTTCGGTGCCCCCGGCCGGGTCCGGTGGGGCGAGCGTCCACGCGAGCCGTCTGTTTTCGGCAACAGGGCGGCTCGTCAGCAGCTCTATGTTCCTTTCGGAACTGCTCACGGACCATAAACCTGGAGGGCACCGCTTCGTCGGTGCCCTGATCAAATGGGGAAGCGACGAAGCGCTTCCCTCGAGGAGGTCTGGTTCATGAAGAGCCTTGCCCCACCAGACACCATTTGCGAGACGGCCGCTAAAAGCCGGGTTCCTCTCCCTTGGGCTTGAGGCTGATCAAATACGCAACCAGATCCTCGAGTTCGGCATCTTTGATTGTGCCGCCCCACGGAGGCATGTAGAGCGGCGGCGGCTGGCGTCGAGCACGAAGTTCCTATTGGACCGCAAATTCACCCTTACTTCTAATCGCACCCGCCGAAGCCCCGGACGTCAGGCGCGCATCGTCGCCGATGAGCCAGCGCCAATCACTCTGACACCTTACACTATTTGAGCCACTTGACCATGGATTCCTGCCGGGTGTGAAAGCCCGCTTTGACGTAGGCAATTCTGTCCGGGTTGGCTGTGTCGGCCGAGAGTTCGATGGACTTGATTCTTTTCGCCTTGGCTATCGGCTATCGGCCAAGGGCAGCGTGGTCATTCAATTCCAGTGAAAAGTGATGACAACTGATGACCATCCGGTGGCGGAGATAAAAGCGATGTGTGGGCCTGACGTTGGACGCCGGAATCCAACTCCAGCCGCCGGAGTCGTCCTGCAGCGCCAGCAAGTTGTCCAGCGTGCCCGGCGGCGGCTTCGCAGGCGGCGACAGGTGACTGCCGGCAAGCAGCACAAGGCCCACTTTGTAAGTCGAATAAAGCCGGTCACAATCGAGTTTGCCGATGTAACCACCCTCTCCCAAGCGATGGGAGAGATCGTTGCTGATTTCGCTCCAGTTTCTTTCCCGGTGTCCTGCGGGTTCGGCAGGCAGATAATGGAAGGGTTTATCGCCAATGGCCCGGCATTCGCCTCCACCCGTACGGTCCACCGCGCCAGTAGCCTCGAACCCAAACCGCGCCTGGATATGGCGGCCAAGCCCAATAGCCACCCACCCAAACCCAGCCGTCGCGCCACGTCCAGTCCCCAGGAACCCACACGTATCCCGGACCCGGTGCGACCACGACGGTTTCACTCGGTGGGGGCGGTGGGGAGCCGGCGGGCACCGCCGGAGCAGCCACTGCTGCCGAGCTCGGCGTGTTGATCATGAAATCAATCACCTTCTGGCTCACGCCCGAATCATGCAGGTCGATGATATCCGCGGCGCTAAGATGGTACGCCGTATGGGTGTTGCGGATCTGGCTGATGATCACGTCGTCGCTAATGCCGGCCTTGGCCAGCGCCTTGATGTCGGCGAGTCCGAGCGGCTGGCCTTGCTCGACGCGAACGTAGGTTTGCGGCGCCTGTGCGCGCAGTGCCGCCTCTTGCTGCTGGTCCAAGGCGTGTCCGATCAACCCTCCGGTGACCGCCCCGAGGGCGCCGCCAATCAGCGCGCCTTCGCCGGCGTGTCTGCCTCCGATGACGGCGCCTGATACGGCGCCAATCGCTCCGCCGGCCAACGCTCCGGTGGCCGTCTGATCCGGATAACCGCCGGGCGTTTCACAGCCGGTCAACACAACGGCGGCGGTAACCGCCGCCAATCCAAGTGCATATCGTTTCATACATTGATCCTACTGATCTGACGGCGAATCCCTCTGGCAAATTCAAAACTGCCATTGCCAATACGCAAAAGACGCGAGAAGAGAAGTCAAGACTTCACGTTGAGCACTCGGTCTGCCTCAACCTTTAAATACCCTTTGACCGCCCAAATTCACCTTGGCACCAAAGTACGATGGCAGAGCGGGACAAACCCATGTTTATCAGTCCTCACTTTTGACACTTCCATTCTCTTCCGTAAACGGTTGTTGTGATCGATTAGTTTGCATTCGGACCAGTCCTCACCATTGACACTCGCACAGACTTCAGGTGTCCAGTCTGGTCGCGGTTGCGATATTCCCCGCACCGGCACCGAGCCGAAAACACGCCAGTTCACTTCGCGTATTTCACGGTTCATTTTCTTCCCGGGTTGGCACCCACTAGTACTACCATCCATGAAAGTTTGTGCAAGCCGCGGAGATTATGTAGAGGCTCCGCCGCGCTGTATTCTCTATCCTCCGATGATTTTTACCAGCACGCGTTTCCGGCGGCGGCCGTCGAATTCACCGTAGAAAATTTGCTCCCACGGGCCGAGGTCCAGCCGGCCCTGGGTGATCGCCACCACCACTTCACGGCCCATCACCTGGCGTTTCAGGTGCGCGTCGGCGTTGTCTTCGCCGGTGCGATTGTGTCGGTATTTTGAAACGGGCTCGTGCGGCGCCAGCTTTTCCAGCCAGTCGTCGTAATCCTGGATCAGCCCCTCTTCGGCATCGTTGATGTAAACGCTGGCGGTGATGTGCATGGCGTTAACGAGGCAAAGCCCTTCCTGCACCCCGCTCTTCCGCACGAGTGCTTCCACGGTGTGGGTGATGTTAACGTAGTCGCGCCGATGCGGCGTCTCAAACCATAGGTGTTCGGTCAGGCTTTTCATGGCCTCGATATGCCAGTTCCACCCCGGCGGCCGCAACATCAGATTGAAGATCCATACCGGCGGCAACCATATGGCAGAAACCACGAAATATACGAATAGAGCCAGAGAAAGAGACGTGTTTTGTCAAACCGGAGTTGGTTCACTATCCAGTGAGTTCAGACGCTGGCAGCAATAGGAATCACTGCGGCAGCGATTCCGTACTACGATCTATGAAAGTTTGCGCAGGCCGCGCAAATTTTTCCAGGCGACCCTCACCCGGCCGGCGGCCACCCTCTCCCATCCGATGGGAGAGGGGCGGGGTGAGGGCGTCTTTCCATTCTGCAGTCTCCGTCCTCCATGCTCGATCTTGCTTGCGGCTACGCCGCGCTGCGTATTTTGTGTTTCGTACATTCTCCCGAACAACCACGGTTTGGGAAAGGCCGAGCGTCGGAGGGTGAGGATGCTCCGACCGGGGGGCCCGGCCGCGCTCCGGATCGCGGGACACCCCTGCCCGCCAGTCGCGCTCCGGCGTGCGCAAAATCTGCGCGCGCTCGTGGCAAGTGAGCAAGGGTTGCGCGCATCACGCTTCGATTCAGCCCCAAAACACGAGGGATCCGCGCATGGCATGCTCTTTGCATAACAAATGCGGATCACCGAATGACATCGTATATTCCGGTGATGGACAGAGAAAAAACAAGAGATCGATCAGGCATTAGAGAGGCAAAAATGAAACTTAGAAATTCGTTACTAGTAGCAGGCATGGCCGCCACGATTTGCATGGCGGTTCCGACGGTGTTGGCGCAAAACGAGGGCGGCGGCGGCGGACGGCGTTTTGGCGGCGGCAATTTTGACCCGGCACAGTTTCAGCAACGGATGATGGAAAACATCCGCGACGAGATGAGCGTGACGAACGATCAGGAATGGAAGGTCATCGAGGCGCGCGTGCAGAAGGTCATGGAGGCGCGGCGTGACGCGGGTCCTCCCGGGTTTGGCCGGATGTTCCGCGCACGGCGCGGTGATAACAACGGTGACAACGGTCCCGGTCCCGGACGTCGCGGCGGCTTTTTCGGCGGCACGCCCATGCCGGAGCTGGAAGCCTTGAATAATGCCGTAGATGCCAAAGCCCCGACGGACCAGATCAAAGCGGCCATGGAAAAATATCGCGCTGCCCGCCAGGCCAAGGAAGTTGCCCTGGAAAAGGCGCAGGACGATTTGAAAGCAGTCCTCACGCCCAGGCAGGAAGCCGTGGCGCTGGCGTCCGGACTGGTCAGATAAGCCCTTCGACAACGCCAGTTCAAATCCAAAGCGCTGCCGCATGCGAAAGTCCGCGAATCCCTCGCCCCGATCCTCTCCCGCCTGCGCGGCCGGAGCCGCTCTCGCCTCGGCGGAGCCTCCGGCGCAGGCCGGGTCGGCGCGGCTAAGGCCCTTCGGACGGGAAAGGGTGGGCATTGCGCGCCCTCGCCGACGCTTAGCCCCCAGTGCTGCGGCGCCGGTATTGGGGGAGCGGAACAGAGCCGTTGCCCATTCGGGGTTGGTCCTGGCTCCTTCATTTGCTTGCTCCAATCCTCCACCACCCCATCGCCCCCCATCCCAATGACCACGCCCGCCGCACAGGCTCCGGATTTGCAGCTTCTGCTCGACAAAATGATCGCCGCCCGGCAGATCTCCACCACGGACGTTGACATTCTGCTTCATCCCAAATCCGGCACTTCACCCAGGACTGAGGAAGACGTGTTGCGCTGGCTGGCCAAGGAATACGGGGTGGCCTATACCACCCTGGAGGAGGCTGAACCCGACCGCCAACTGCTTTCGCTTTTTCCAGCCAGGATCCTTCTGAAAGAGGAATTGCTCCCGCTCAAACGGACCAACGGCACGGTGGAAATCGCCACCAGCCGGCTGTTCGCCACCCAGGGACTCGATGCGCTGAAAACCTTGACCGGTCTAAACCTCCAGCCAGTGCTCGCCTCGAGCGAGGTGATCCAGCGCGAACTGAAAAAGCGCCTCGGGGTGGGCGCCGACACGATTGGAACGCTCGATGAGGAAAAGGGTTTTGAAGTCGTTGATGAGAATGCCGAGGACACAAACCTCGACGCCGTCGCCGGGGATGAAGCCTCCATCATCCGGTTCGTGAACCAGGTGCTCAAGGACGCGATCGAGCTTCGCGCCTCGGACATCCATCTGGAACCGTTCGAGGATGAATTCCGGATTCGTTACCGCATCGACGGCGTGTTGCAGGACATTCCCGTGCCTGCGCAGCTCAAACGCTTTCAGCCGGCCATTGTCTCGCGGGTCAAGATCCTGAGTCATTTGAACATCGCGGAAAAGCGCCTGCCGCAGGATGGCCGCATCAAAATCCGCATTGAAGACAGCGAGGTGGACATCCGCGTCTCGGTCATTCCGATGCTGCACGGCGAAGCGGTGGTGATGCGCCTGCTGCGACAGAACGCCACCTTGCGCGGCATGGAGGAGCTGGATATGGACCAGCGCGAGCTGATCTGCTTCCGTCGCGTGCTCCAGTTGCCGCATGGAATCGTCCTGGTCACCGGTCCAACCGGCAGCGGCAAAACCTCAACCCTCTACACCGCGCTGAATGAGATCAACGATGCGGTGCGCAAAATCATCACGATCGAGGACCCGGTCGAATACCAGCTCAAGGGGGTGAACCAGATCCAGGTTTCGGAAAAGGCCGGGCTGACGTTTGCCCGCGGGCTGCGCTCCATTCTGCGCCACGACCCGGATGTGATCCTGATCGGTGAAATTCGCGACCAGGAAACGGCGCAGATCGCCGTGCAGGCGTCGCTGACGGGGCATCTGGTCTTTTCCACGCTGCACACGAACGATGCGCCGGGCGCATTGACGCGCCTGGTGGACATGGGCGTCGAACCGTACCTCGTCTCTTCGTCACTCGAAGCGGTGTTGGCTCAGCGCCTGGTGCGCGTGCTTTGCCGGCACTGCAAACAGCCGGACCACTCACCCACCGCGCAGGCGCTCAAGATCCAGCTCGGCATTCCGGCCAGCACCACCATCTACCGTTCCGTTGGCTGCAGTGAATGCCGGAACACCGGCTTTTATGGCCGGCACGCCATCTTCGAGTGGATGGACAGCGACAATGAAGTCCGCCAGCTCATTTTAAAGAATGCTTCGACCGACCAGATTCGCGATGCCGCCCGGCGGGCGGGCATGCGCACGCTGGCCGAGGACGGCTGGCGGCTGGTGCGCCTGGGGATCACGACGGTCGATGAAGTCCTGAGTGTCACCACGGCGAAGGAGGTCGCGCGCACGACTAGAAACGAAACGCTCGATTCGACGACGCGCGGATCAACTCCGGCTGGCGTGGTGGCGGAAAAATGAGCTCGAGAACCGACAATGTCATGAAGTGAACCAGGAAACATCGAACAACCAACATCGAACCGGGCCGGCACACGCGCTTCGGTGATTCGACGTTCGATGTTCGGCGTTCGATGTTTTCTTAAACAAAATGCCGACTTTTGAATACCGGGCACTGCAGGCGGACGGCGGGATGGCCGAGGGCCAGATCGAAGCCAGCGGCCGGCCCGACGCCTTTCGCCAGATGGAAAAACTCGGCCTGCGCCCGGTGAACCTCTGGGAAGCTGCCCCGGCCGGTGCCGAAAAGGAAAAGACTCCCGGTTTCAGCGCCGGATTCGAGGGCCTGGGCAAAGTTTCACTCAAGTTGCGAAGGGAAAAAGTTTCAAGTAAAGATCTCGAGAATTTCACGCGCCTGCTCTCCAGCCTGCTGGCGGCAGGCGTGCCTCTGAGCCGCGCGCTGGTGATTCTTTACAAGGAAGCCTCGAAACCCGCCGTCAGCGCCAAGTGGAAGGAAATTCACAACCTGGTCATCGACGGCATGTCGCTTGCCGATGCCATGGCCAAGTCGCCCGAAACCTTCCCCCGCGTTTACACGGCCATGGTGCAGGCGGGTGAAACGGGTGGATTTCTGGATGTTGTCCTGTCGCAGATCGCGGATTTTCAGGCGCGGGAAAAGGAGCTGCGGTCGAAAGTGATGAGCGCCATGCTGTATCCCTGCATTCTCTTTGTGCTGGCGATGGGAGTTCTCACATTCCTCCTGGTGTTTTTTATCCCCAGATTTCAAAAGCTTTTCACCGGCTTCGGCGGTTCCCTCCCGCTGATCACCCAGATCATCATCGGCGTCAGTCACGTCGTGCGTTCCTACGGACTCTTTGTCGCCGCCGGCCTTGTCCTTGGCGGATTCCTGCTCCGCAACTGGTTCACCTCGGAAAAAGGCAGGCGCGCCTGGGAAGGGTTGGTGTTGCGCGCGCCAATGGTGGGTCCGCTGGTTGCCCGATTCGCCATGGCGCGGTTTTGCCGGATGCTCGGCACCCTCCTTGGCGCCGGCGTGCCGCTCGTCCAGGGCCTGAACGTGGCGCGCAAATCCATCGGGAACCAGATTCTGGTGGACGCCGTTTCGCTATCCATCGGGCGCGTGCAGGAAGGCGCGCGGCTGGGCCAAAGCCTGGCGGATTGCAAGGGGCTGTTTCCGGGCTCGATCATCGAGATGGTGTCGGTGGCGGAAGAAAGCGGACGGCTGGATGGCGAATTGGTCCGGATCGCGAACGTGACCGAGGGCGACCTGGACCGCCAATTGAAGACCGCCGTGGCCTTCGCCGAACCGTTGATGCTCTTCTTGATCGCCGGTTTTATAGGAACCATTTTCATCGGCATGCTGCTGCCGATCTTCACCCTGCAACAATACATCAAATGAATCGGGCCGCGATCTAACATGAAAATCCAAATCCGAACCTCCACGACGCTCCGTGTCGCCCGTCGGGCGCAACGCGCATTCACGCTGGTTGAACTGCTGCTGGTGCTGGTCATCCTCGGCACGCTCGCGGCGATCGTCCTGCCAAAATTCACCGGCACCACGCAGCGCTCGCGCATCACGGCGGCCCAAACGCAGATTTCCACCTTCAAGACCGCGTTGAATGCCTTCGAGGTGGACATGGGCTACTACCCCAAGAGCCTTCTGGAGCTGATCCAGCAGCCGCGAAGCAACGCCGCCCAAAACTGGCATGGGCCTTATCTCGACAGCGACGTGATTCCCAAAGACCCCTGGGGCAACGAGTATGTCTATGTCTTTCCCGGCAAACATAATCCCAGTTCCTTCGACATCTCGTCCGCCGGCCCGGATGGCCAGATGGGCACGGACGACGACATCTGCAACTGGACGCTGAGGTGAGACATCCCGGGCGCACGTGATGAATTTTAGCCATACAGGCAGAGAATTCCCGCTGACCCCGGCCAGGACCACGGGGTTGTGGCGGCGGGCGTCTTCGCCTGCCGTAGAGCCAGGCGTCCCGCCCGGCGGAACAGGCATCAAACATTTCGGGCGCGCAGAGATTTCGAGCGGGGATCCAGGCGGCAGGATGCCGCCCTCCACGGCTGGCGGGACGCCCGCCACTACAGCCTTCACGCTCATCGAGCTGATACTTGTGCTGACGTTGCTCGCCGTTCTGACATCGCTCGCGGCGCCGTCGCTTTCGAGCTTTTTCCGCGGACGCGCCCTGGATTCCGAAGCCCGGCAGCTTCTGTCGCTCACGCATGCGGCGCAGAGCCGCGCGGTGTCCGAGGGGTTTCCGATGCTGCTCTGGATCGATTCCAAAGGCAGTGAGTATGGACTTGTGGAGGAGGCCAGTTCCCAGAACGCCGATCCGAAAGCGGAGGAGTTTGCCTTCGACGAGAAATTGCAGATCGAAGCCGTCGGGGCTTCCCCCCTGCCGGTTAACGGCGTGAGCCTGCCGGCGATTCGATTCTTGCCGGACGGCACGATCGACGAGGGCAGCGCATCCACAGTGCGCATAACGGCCCGGAGCGGCGAGACGCTCTGGCTGGTCCGGTCGGCCAACCATCAAGGTTATGAAATTCGCAACACCGACAAATAAGGGACACCGGCGTGAATCCGCGTTCACACTCGCCGAAGTGCTGGCGGCGCTGATGTTCATGGCCATCGTCATTCCGGTGGCGGTGGAGGCACTGCATGTCGCCGGCGTTGCCGGCGAAGTCGCGGTGCGCAAAGCCGAGGCGGCGCGTGTCGCCGACGCAATCCTGAATGAGAGCATCGTGACAACCAACTGGAACCGGGCGGTGACCGGCACGGTGATGCAAAACGGCCGCACCTTTCAATGGAGCTTGCGCAACGAAACCTGGCCGGCTGATTCGGGAATGGATCTGGTGACGGCCGAAGTGGACTTTTCCGCGCAAGGCAGGACGTATTCGGTGCGTCTGAGCACACTGGAGAATACTCTGACGCTGGGAACGATGATGGGGGTCACGCAATGAAATTGAGTTCTGCAAAGAGATGGGGATCCTGCTCGGCTCGCGGGCAGTTTGGGGAGCATAGGCGCCCCGCCTGTTCTTCGCGGCGCCTCGCCGCGAAGCGGAACGCCGGCATGGTAACAGCAATCAATCTGTTTTCCCGGGTCAACTTTCACCTGTCGGCGAGGGCGCCGACGAGTGCACGCGAGGCGCGTGCGCTCCCCACCCGCGCCTTCACTCTCATTGAGTTGGTGCTCGCCATGGGGATCACGGCCATCGTGCTGGTGGCGATCAACGGCATCTTCTTTAGCGCGATGCGCTTGCGCGAGAGCGTCACGGAGGCGGTGGACGGGGCGCTGCCGGCGCAGCAGGCCTGTGACACGCTGCGGCGTGATCTAGCGTGTGCGATGTCCCCCACCACCAATGGAGTTTTTTCCGGCGACTTCAAGGTCGGCGGCGTGACCAGCCTCGGCCTCAATCAGCCGGTGGATATCGAGCTTTACACGGCGACCGGCGCGCTGCGCGCGAACGAGCCCTGGGGCGAGGTGCAGAGGGTCACTTATGAATTGAGGCTGCCCATCGACCGGTCCACCCCCGGCAAGGACCTCATCCGCAGCGTTACCCGGAACCTGCTGGCCACTGTGCCACCCCAGCCGGACGACCAGTGGCTAATGGGCGGAGTCGAAAGCGTCGAGTATTCCTGCTACGACGGCACGCAGTGGCGCGATAACTGGGATACGACGCTGGGCGATACGAATTTGCCGACGGCGGTTAGGGTGCGGATTCAACTGGCCGGCAATAACGGCGGACCTGGAAACGGGCAGCCGCTCGAAATCGTCGTACCGATTGATTCACAGTCGCGCACCAACACGGCCGGCGCGCCCGTGACTGGAACCTGAAATGAAACTGCCACGTTTCAATCACCCGCCCACAAACCTGCCAGGGCCGGCCTGCTGGCCGGCCTGGACGCGCGCCAGCGCGTCCCTGCCTGATTCATGGTCGGTGAGCAGGTCCGAAAGGAACCCGGAGTTCTCCATGAACCGGCGCAGTCCAAAGGCTGTCGCACGGCCACGCGGTTCAGTGCTCGTGATTGTCATGCTGATCTCCTTCGGGCTGATCAGCATCGCGCTCTATTTTGCGAATTCGATGTCGATGGAACTGCGGGCTTCGGACAATCGCATGTCCGGATTGTCGGCGGACCAGGCCATCGAAGGAGCGGCGCGTTACGTCGGCTACATCCTCACCCTGTATGCGACCAACGGGGCGGTGCCCGACCTGACCGAATACCTGGCCGAAGCCGTGCCGGTGGGCAACGCCGCCGCACCCGAACAAAACGCCCATTTCTGGATCATCGGCCGCGACCCGTCGGGGACGGCGTCATCGGAGCCGTATTTCAGCCTCCTTGACGAAGGGTCAAAATTGAATCTGAATGCCGCCAATACGAACACGCTTTCGTATCTGCCCAACATGACGCTCGATTTTGCGAGCGCCATCGCGGATTGGCGAAGCACCAACGGCGTCGGAACCTACGCGTTGAATTATTCGCAACTGGGTTACAGCGACAAAAATCTTCCGTTTGAGACCGTGGACGAATTGCGGCTGGTGTATGGAGCGACGGCGGACCTGCTGGCCGGCGACGACCTCAACCGCAACGGCGTGCTCGACGCAAATGAAAAAAGCCTCAATGGCGGCACCGCCTCAACCCCCGGCCTTTTTGAATACGCGACCGTCTACAGTCGCGAACCCAACTTTCACTCGGATGGCACCTCTCTCACGAATGTGAACACTCCGGCCCAGCTTCGCGCATTGTTGCAGGCGAACTTCCCGTCGCTCGTGAGCCGGATCGGCGCCACGACGCCGGCGCAGGGTTACCCGAGCCTGCTCGATTTTTATTTGCGGTGGTATAACGCGGGCATGACCGAGCAGCAATTTGTGCAAATCTACAACAGCATCACCGTGACCAATGAGCATTACAGCCGCGGCCGCCTGAACATCAACACCGCAAGCGCCCCGGTGCTCACCGCATTGTTTGAAGGGATCGGCATCGATCAAAACACCGCGTCGGGCGCCGCGCAGTCGCTCGTCACCTACCGCCAGCAAAACCCGAATAACCTCACGTCCGTCGCCTGGATCGTTGACGCGCTCGGGAGGAGCAGCACGGCGATTCAGGCATTGCGGCGCCGCGACTACATCACCACCCACAGCTTTCAATTCACGGCGGACATTGCGGCCACAGGCGCGTTCGGACGCGGTTACCGCCGCGTGAAATTTGTATTCGACATCAGCGAGGGCATGCCGCAGATCATTTATCGCCAGGATCTGAGCCGGCTCGGCTGGGCGCTTGGAAGCAAGACCCGGGAAACCTGGGTGGCACAAAACACACGATGACCAAGATTTTTAACATCGATTTTTTGAAGCGGAAGACTCCGTCAGGCCTTTTGGGGCTCGCGCTGGATGGAAACCGGCTGGAGGGCGTCGTTCTGCGCCGAAGCAACGGCTCCCTGCAGGTGCATCAAAGATTCGCAGCGACCCTGTCGCTGGATCCGTTGACCAACGATGTGGAGTTGGTCGGGCGCGAAATTCTCAATCATCTCCAGGCTGCCGGTGTGCGCGAGCGCCGTTGCGTGGCTGCCCTGCCGTTGAAATGGGCGCTGGCCGCGCATACAACATTGCCCAAACTTGAGGAAGCGGACGTCCCCGGCTTTCTGCAAATCGAAGCCGAACGCGGATTTCCCACCGATGTGACGACGCTTCAGATCGCCACCTCGCGGCTCGTTTCCGCTTCGGGCGAACAGTACGCGACGTTCGTCGGAGTTCCCAAGGGCCACGTGGAGCGGCTCGAACAGGTGCTGCGCGCGGCGCGATTAAGGCCGGTGAGTTTTTCGTTGGGCATCACGGCGATACAACCCGCGAACATCGAGGAATCCAACGGGGTGCTGGCGCTGGTCATCGGCGAAAACCAGGTCGGGCTTCAGATCACCTGCGGCGGCGGCGTCGCGGCCTTGCGCGCGCTCGAGGGTGCGGGGGAAGCGGAAAGCGACCAAACCGTCCTGCCTGGCGATCTGATCGAGCGCGAAGCCCGCATTACCCTGGGCCAACTGCCGGCCGAACTGCGCGACGCGGTGAAGCGCATTCGCATCTTCGGCGCCCCGGAAGCGGCGCGGAGGCTCGCCGACGAAATCCGGGCGCGCTTTGAACCCGGCGGGCTGAGCGTCGAGGCGGTCCCGGCATACCCGCCGAATGAATTCGGGCGCACGATTCCGCCGGAGACACCGGTGTCCGCCGCCTTCAGCCTGGCCGCCCGGCAACTGGCGGGCCGCAGCGATCCTTTTGAATTCCTGCCACCCAAGGTTTCCGCTTTCGAGCAGTTGACCTCGAAATATGCCTCGGGAAAACTGCGAACGGCGGGCCTGGTCGCGGCGGCTGTCGTGGCGGTGGTTGCCGGCCTGTTCGCGGTCCAGCAATGGCGACTCACCCGCCTGCGCTCGCAGTGGGCCGGAATGTCGGCCAACGTCAAGGAACTCGGGGACGTGCAGGATCAAATCCAGAAGTATCGTCCCTGGTTCGATGAATCGTTCCGGTATCTCGGCATTCTCAAAGCCTTGACCACCGCGTTTCCGGAAGACGGCTCGGTCACCGCGAAAACCCTGGAAATCCGCGAGCTGCCTGAAGCGCGCGACGTGAGCGTGGTAAGCTGCTCCGGCAATGCCGCCAGCTATTCGGCGCTGCAAAGGACCGTGCATCAGCTCGGCGCGATCCAGGGCGTCACGGATCTGAACGTGCCGACTCGCGGGAAGACACCGATCCAGTTCACGTTCGATTTTCACCTGAACAGCGGAGGCATGAATGAAAATTGAGAACCGGCAGCAAATGTTGATTGTTCTCACCATCGCCGCCGTCGCGCTCCTGGCCGCGGACAAGCTGGTCTTCTCGCCGCTGGCCCATGTGTGGACAGGGCGCGCAAAGGAAATCGCCCGGCTTCGGACGCAGGTGTCCGACGGCGCCTCGCTGATCAAACGCGAGCAGGCGATCCGCGCGCATTGGGACCAGATGCGCACGAACATGCTGCCGAACAACCAATCGCTGGCCCAGGAGCAGGTCCTGAAGGCGATCGTAAACTGGTCGCAGGAGAGCGGCGTCAGCATCAATGGCACGACCCCGCAATGGAAGAACGATACGGACGAATACAAAACCCTGAGCTGCCACGTGGACGCCTCCGGTTCGCTCTGGACACTGAGCCGCTTCCTCTACGACATCGAAAAAGGTCCGATGGCCCTGAAAGTCGATTCGGTGGACCTCAGTTCGCATGACAGCCAGGGCCAGCAACTGACGCTCGGCTTGCAGGTCGATGGGCTCGTTCTCACACCGAAGGGAAAATGAAATCAGGAATATTAGCGCAATTCAGCTCTGGGAGCTGCGATCCCGTTTTCGGCGCGCAGGGGGGCCGTGAACCCGGCAGGGGCACGCTGCCGCGCATCGGCGCCGCTTTCACATCGCGGGGCCAGGAAAGGGAGAACGCCCCTGCTTCGGCGCAACCCGCGTCCTGGCGCGGGTTCTTCTGCTCCGTGGCATCCTGTTGCATGTTGGCGACGTTGGCCGTGGCGGGAGGTTTCTCCGCGCCGGCACAGGAAACCAATCAAGGCGCCCGGCGGGATTTCTCGGCCTTCAAAATCATCATCGACCGCAATATTTTCGACCCGGACCGGCGTCCGATGGTGGCTTCGGGACCGGCGCCGAAGATTGTAAATTCTTTCACCCTTGTCGGCACGATGAGTTACCAAAAGGGCCTGTTTGCCGTGTTTGACGGGACGAGTTTGGAATATCACAAGGTGCTCCAGCCCGGCGGCGCCATTGCCGGTTACACCGTCAAGGAGATCCGGCGGGATACCGCAAAGCTCGCATCCGGCACCAACGAACTGGAACTGTCGGTTGGAATGCAGATGCGCCGCAACGAGGACGGCCGATGGTCCGTTGGCGAACAGGGGGGGTCGTCCGGAGGTTCATACGCCTCGAGTTCCCGGCGGAGAGGGTCGGGCCGGCGATCCTTGAATTCGAATTCGGCTCGAACCGGTTCCCGGATCGATTCGAATTCGGCTGCTTCGGCGGGCGACCAGATGACGGCAGACCAGGTGGATAACGCTCCGGATGCTGGCACCTCGCCTCCGCCGGAAACCACGAGCAGTGACCCGAACGACCCGGTTGCGCGGATGATGGCGCGACGGCTTCAGGAGACCGGCGGGAGCACCAGTGGAACCCAGAACGGGAACGACAATTGAAACGAGAATGGAAACGCGAACAGCAATCCCAACCATGAAAACCAAACAGCCAACAACCCCTTCGTCACCTTCGCGTCATGCCGATGCAGCCGACCGTTCCCGTCCGCCCAGGTGGGCCGAGCCCGTTCCCTGTAGGGGCGCCCTCTTTCTCGCCGCCGCCTTGGCCGCCGGAACCCTGGCTGCGCCAGCCCAGGCGGACCGTCCGGAGCCGCCGCACACCTCAGCGCCTGTCCCGGTCGCAGTGACACCCGTAACGGGCGCTGACTCCGCTGAGACCAGCCAGATCCAGGCGGCAGTTGCCCCGACGAACGAGACCGTCTCCGCCAGCACGGAAGGAAACGGCACGAACGGCCTCCGGCTGAATTTCCGCAACGCGCCGATCGACCTGGTTCTGAATTACCTCAGTGACGCCGCCGGGCTTATCATCGAGCTGGACACCCCGGTGAGGGGCAACGTGAGCGTGATCAGCAGCCACTCCATGACCACGGATGAAGCGGTGGATTTGGTCAACTCCGTGTTGAACAAGAACGGTTACGCAGCCATTCGCAACGGACGAACGTTGACGATTCTGGACAAGAACGACGCGAAGACACGCGACATTCCGGTCAAGGTCAGCAACGACCCGAGCAGCATCCCGAAGAACGACGAGATCGTCACCCAGATCATCCCGATTCGATTTGTGGAAGCCAGGCAATTGGTGACGGATTTGTCGCCGTTCGTTTCATCCCAGGCCACCATTGTGGCCAACGAAGCCGGCAATTCGATTGTAATCACCGACACGCAATCGAACATCCGGCATCTGGTTGAAATCATCAAGGCGATCGACAGCAGCGCTGAGGGGGAGACGGAGATTCGCGTGTTCCATCTGACCCACGCCAGTCCGACCGACGTGGCCAATGAACTGAGTCAGATTTTCCCGCAGAACAACGGCACGGGGAACAACCAGTCACCCATCCGGTTCGGCGGTGGTGGCTTTGGCCGGGGCGGTGGCTTTGGCGGATTTCCGGGCTTCGGCGGCTTTGCCGGCTTTGGCCGGGGCGGCGGCTTTGGCGGCAATGCGGCTGCCAACAACAATCAAAACTCCCGCATCCAAAAGCAAACGCAGGTCATCGCCGTGGCGGACCCGCGCACTTCATCCGTCGTGGTGACCGCTTCCAAGGATTTAATGACGGAAATCGCCGGGATGATGGATCAGCTTGATGTGCCTTCGACCCGGGATCAGAAGGTTTTTGTGTATCACATGGACAACGGGGACCCGCAGCAGGCGCTGCAGGTGTTGCAGAGCATGTTCCAACAAAACAACACCACCTCCCGCACCGGCACGGGCTCGTCGAGTTCGAGCAGCGCGTTGGCAAATCGCGAGACGCAAAACGCCGCCACGATCGGCAATTCCACCACCACCACCGGCGTCGGGACGGGCATTGGCGGCGGGGGTGGCCGCGGAGGCGGGCTTGGTGGCGGCACCACGTTCTAATCGGATTTTCGTGAAACGTTTAGCACAACAAAAGATTATGAAGACGCAACATTTTGAGAAATACCTGTGCGGCATATTGGCTTGTCTGTTCTGCGCCACCCTTGAAATTCACGCGCAACAACGCGGCGGCGGGCCTGGCGGGTTCGGCGGGTTCGGCGGGTTCGGCGGGTTCGGCGGCGCAAACCGCAACCCGGGCGCTTCCGGCAGCCAGTACAATAACAATGGCACGGTCGGCAGCGCGACGTTCTCAGTGGATCCGGACACGCACAACGTCGTCGTCATTGCCGACGAGGAGACAGCCGAGCAGATCCGGCAGGTCATCAAGAATCTGGACCGCCCAAAACCGCAGGTGCTCATCAAGGTTGTCTTCCTGGAAGTCCAGCATAACAACTCGCTTGAACTTGGCGTCGAGGGCGGCTTCACCAAAGGCATCGGCAATTCCATGACCGGCAGCGCAGCCAATGTGTTCGGGTTGTCCGGACTGAATTCGGTGGTGACCAACTTCAACGCGCTTGGCGCGCCTTTGTCGCCGGCGCTGTCGCCGGCGACGGGGCCGGGAGCGGGATTCTACCAGATCGTCGGCAGTGACTTTCAGGCGACGTTGCGCGCCATTGCCCAGGCGGGCAAGGCGGAACTGCTCTCGCGCCCGTCCATTCTGGCGCGCGATGGCCAGCCCGCAACCATCGTCGTCGGCCAATCCGTCCCATTGGTTACCTCGGTCAGTTACTCTGGTTTGGCCAACACCCCGGTCAACAACATCACTTACACCGACGTGGGCATCATCCTGAAGGTAACGCCGTTTATCTCCGCGAGCGGCACTGTGGAAATGATCCTCTCGCCCCAAATCTCATCGGTGGATCCCACTCTGACACAGACCATTTCTCCCGGCGTGACCGCGCCGTATCTGGATGTGCGCTCCGCCGACACGGTGGTGGTAACGCCGGACGCGCAAACGGTCGTCATCGGCGGTTTAATGCAAAACAACAAATCGTCCAGCGACAGCAAGATCCCGTTTCTGGGCGACATTCCGATTCTGGGGAACCTCTTCAAGTCCAAGTCGAACAGCAACTCCAAACAGGAACTGCTCATTTTCCTCACGCCGCATATTGTGCCGGCGCCGACACAACTGGCCTCGATGGTGGATAAGGAAAGGGCCTTTCTGACGCCCAAGTCCTACTCCGAAAAGGAACTGGACCGTTTTCTGGAACAGGTGCCGGTGAAAAAGCAAAAGTGAATTGGTTGACCGAGATCATTTAATGGAACCACGAAACACTCAGCGCGGCGTAGCCGCAGCCATAGTAGCGTCGGGCGTCTCGCCTGACGTAGAGCCGGGGCGTCTCGCCCGGCGGATTGACGGGTGCTCCTGGTTCCCGCGCGCATTTTCTCCGGCTCGCTTTTTGCTTGTTTCGTGTGTTTCGTATGTTTCGTGGCTGTTCCGTCCGAATTAGACAAGGGTTATGGAACTAAAGCGCCGCAATTTCTTCGTTTACGGACTCCTGCTGGCGGTCTGGGTGCTCGTGATCGCCTGGCAGGCTGAAGAGCATCAAAAGATCAAGGAATCGGCCAAAACCGACTTGCGCCGGAGTTCCAAAGCCATCGCCAATACCGTCGGCGCTTTCATTCGCGGATTGGAATTCCGCGGGACGGCTTTTCGGGACCGTCTCGAACCGGTTCTAAGTGAACTGGTCAACGGATCCACCAATGAACTTGTCAAATCGAGCGAACTTCTTTCGATCGCACTGCTCAACGCGGCCGGCGACCGGCTGGCTTCCGCGGGCAGGTCGATTGACCTTGCCCAAAGCGACATCGTGCAGGAAGGCGAACGTTGGGGACGCAATAGTGTGACAATGGTTTATCCCGTTGAGGGCGCCACCGTGACGGTGGAAGGCATGACCAACCCAACCACCGTCGTGCTGCCGCCTTTTCGCGAGCTGACCAACCGTTTCCCTGAAAGTTTTCGGGGAAGGTTCCCACGTCGAGAGCCTGGAGCAGAGGGCCCGGGTCATGAACCTCCACCGCCTCCGCCAAGCGGTCCCGGTCCGGAGCCCCGGCCAGAGGGGCCTCGGCCGAACAGCACCAATGCGAGCGAGCGGGATGTCCGCCCGCACGACGGAGAAAGCAGGCCGCGACGACCCTTTTGGGCGCGGGGGATGGATGAAAACGCCTATCAGACTTTGATCAAGACGCATGAATTGCACGGCCTCGTCCTCGCCATATCCACGGAGACGTTCGATGCAGTTTGCCTCCACGATCTCTGGCTGCGGTGTGTGATCAGCTTCTTCGCCGGTGTCTCCGTCCTCGGGGTGGCGGTGGCCTGGCGCAATCTGGCGAAATCTTCGGACCTGCAAATTCGCCTGGTGCGGGCCAGTGAATTGAACACGCACCTGAAGGAGATGAACCTGGCCGCAGCCGGTCTCGCGCATGAAACCCGCAATCCCCTCAACATCATCCGCGGCCTGGCTCAGATGATTTCGAAACGGGTGGATGCCCCGCCGGAGATTCGGAATAGATCGCGTGAAATCATCGATGAGACGGACAAAGTGACGGCTCAGTTGAACGAATTCATCAACTACTCCCGGCCGCGCGAGCTTCGCCCCTCCCGGCTCGCGTTGCACGGTGTGGCGGGCGAAGTCGTCCGCGCCCTGAACTACGACCTCGAAGAGAAGAGGATCCAGATCGAGATCAAAGGCGAACCGCTGTGGATTGAGGCGGACGAGCAAATGCTTCGGCAGGTGCTGTTCAACTTGGTGCTCAACGCGATCCAGGCGGTCGGTGAAGGGGGTGAAATTCAAATCCTGACACAGCGGGACGGCGCCTCCGAGGCGGCCATCGAAGTCAGGGACAACGGCCCGGGCGTTCCCCCCGACCGTCGCGCGGAGATTTTCAAACCTTACTTTACGACGCAGCAGAAGGGCACGGGGCTCGGGTTGGCGATCGTTCAGCAGATTCTGCTCGCGCACGGCTGGGAAATTGAATGTCTTTCCAACGAGCCCAAAGGCGCCCGCTTCCGCATCACGCACCTGAAACTCGCGGTCAAGCGTTGAGGAAAGTCCTTTTGGACGCAGATTGGCCGTTTCGGTCAATCAAGATGCGCAAAATTCTGGTTGTGCACGGCGGCAAGGGCCGGCTTCCCCGACCTCACCCCAAGCCGGATACGCCAGCTTCCCGTCCAGGAAGCCGACACCGACCGTTCGCAGCCCGAACTTCAGCAGGAAATTTTGACAGGATGAACAGGATGAACAGGATGAACAGGATTCGATAGGGGGTTCCCACAGAAATCCTGTAAATCTTGTTAATCCTGTCTGAAAACCCCTCCGACGCATTTCCGGTCCGTCATGGCTGCTCCGAAATCAAAAGGCTCGCTGGAAAGAGCGAGCCCGTGGGAAGAAGACACAATTGCCCCAGAGGAGGATGTGGTTATGCGAGTTCTTCCGCCAACAATTTCAACCAATGCTCCCAGCCAAGGCTGTCGGATTCCACGTCCGGCAGGACCTGTGGCTCGAGTCGGGAGCAGCCGTGCAGGATTCTGACCGAGTCGCGGGGCGACACGACCCGCATCAGGCGCAGCCCGAATCCGATCGCCTGAAAGTGCACCAAGCTGTCCTGCTGAAAACCGATCCCGGCGATGACGTCCTGGTAACGCAACAGCCGCACCCATTGAATGTGCCGGATTACCTGTTCGGTTTCTTCCTCGATTCGTTCGTACGCCTCACCTTCAATTCGGCGTTCAGTGTTCAGTGTTCCACGTTCCTCGCCGTCGTGGACTTCGCACCCGTGTTGATTCGCCCTTGGCTTTTCACCGATTCTGATTCCGAATCTTTCGCGCTTTTCCCTTGCCCTGATTCTGATCACATTCAGCAGCGCCGATTCCAGGTCTTCAAGCGTGTATCCGGAAGTTACTTCTGGCAAATGCGCCAACGGTAGCTTTTGGTTTTTACTTCCCCCTTTTCGCGTGTTCCGCGTATTTCGCGGTTTATCTTCCGAACAACAACGTGGCCCGGCTATTCCCAATAGCGGTAATTGACCTCCGGAAAGATATTATCCCGCGACTCGACCTGACTCAGCCAGTTTTCATCCACGATCGTTCCGGTCAGTTGTTCCTGGAGGGCGCTGAACCGGAGCAAATGGTCTTCGACCCGTTTGCGGGCATACTCCGGGCTGGTGCCGGTGCGCAGGATGAACGGCCAGTCGCTCGCCTGGGCCAGCAGCAGTTCGCGCGCCGCCTGCTTGAGCGCGCGCTCCTGCAGCGCCGTCGGACTCTGGAAGCGCCGGACCAGTTCCGTCATCCGCTGCTGCGCGATTTGCAGGTGCGGCAAGATCCATTCGTTGGTTTCGTTCAGCCAGACTTGCCAGTAACCTTCCTCGCCCCAACTGGATGAGCTCGGCTGTGCCACCTGATTGCTCGGGTGCGACGCCAAATATTCTCCCGGGGTGATCAGCTTGAAAACGTTCTGGTCGTAATGGGCCTTGCGCACCAGATAATCGAGGAACTCCGGCCCTTCGTACCACCAATGGCCGAACAACTCGGCGTCGTAGGGCGAGAGCACCAGCGGCGGCCGATCGAAAACCGCAGCCAGTTGCCCGATCTGGCGCACGCGCGCCTCGAGAAAATGTTGGGCGTGATCGGCGGCGGTCTGGAGCGCCGCCGGGCGGTCGTAAACCTGCTTGTCCGGGGACGCTCCGGTGATGCGATGATACTTGATGCCGGTGAACCCCCGTTGATCCGGCGCCGGCAGGTGCGGCTTGACGTAGTCGAAATCAAGGTCAAATCCAATGTCCCGATAGAAATCGCGGTAACGCGGGTCGCCCGGATACCCTTCCTGCCGGCTCCAAACCTGTTTGGCGGAATCCATGTCGCGTCCAAACGCCGCGATGCCGTTCGGCGTAAACAGGGGCGCAAACACGCCATAACGCGGACGCGGATGGGCGTGCAGAATGCCATGCGCGTCCGCGATGAACCAGCGGAGGTTCGCTTCCTGCAGCACCTTCTCCACGCCGTCCACATAGGCGCATTCCGGCAGCCAGATGCCGCTCGGGTCGCACCCGAAGCAACCGCGATAATGGTCGCGGGCGACCAGAATTTGCGCGCGAATTGAGGGCGGATGATTCGCCAGCAGCGGCAGCAGCGCGTGCGTGGCGGCGCTGGGAATGATTTCGAGTATGCCCGCTTCCTGGAGGCTTCTGAAAGCCGCGACGAGATTCCGTCCGCAGCCGAAATAGGTCTCGCCGATTTCCAGGAAGCGGTGGTGGTACAGCAACGCGAGCTCATGCAGCGGCCGGTCCCACTGGGTGCGGCGGATTTCCTTCTCCGCCAGCTCGGTCAACTGGCACAAATGCCGGACGTAGCGGTCCTGCAGCAACCGATCGAGCAGCATCGAACAAAGCGTGGGCGTCAAGGTCAGCGTCAGACGCGTGTCCATGCCGTCGCGCAGCCAGCGTTGCATGATTTGAATCAGCGGAACGTAAGTTTCCGTGATGGCTTCGAAGAGCCAGTGTTCTTCCAGGAACTTCTCGTGTTCCGGATGCCGCACGAACGGCAGGTGCGCGTGAAGGACGAGCGAGAGGTAACCTTGCATTTCCGGGGGTTAGAGGTCGGAGGTCAGCGGTCCGAAACGGCTCGGTTTCATTCGTCGATATCGTCGGTGAACTGTTCCGCCAGGCGGGCGCTCGCGGCGAACAGCACCACTCCCAGCGCCACCAGGACGGCGCTGATGACGCAGTGCCACAAGCTGATTTGGACCTTCTGCACGCGATGCCGCATGTACTCCAGGCCGATCTCCATCCCGCCAAACACGAGCAGCCCCGCGGCGACGACGCGAATCAGGACGCGGACGGCGCGTTTCATGCCGCTCCGTCACGGCGTGGCCGGTCCCGGCGTGCCCAGCCCCGGCTCCGGCGTTTGTGAACCCACGTCGCCCCGACGCTCGGTGCTGCGGCTGAACCACAGTTCCACGGCGCGACCATCGGTTTGGTCGGCCGAAACCGCGACCAGGGGCAATTCATATTGCCCGTCCGGCAGGGCGAACCGGCAACTGAACGAACCATCGGGCCGGAGCTTGACAGCCCGACCGCCAACGGTAACCGCCGCGGTGGGCTCGGTCGCTCCATAGACAATCAGCTCCGCATTCACGTTGAACCAAAAACCCTTTCCGGGGCGCGCCGCTCCCGATGGGCTGGACACGGCCCCGCCGGCCTCCGCCGGCCGGTCCAGCGAGCCGGGTTGCGCCGCGGAAAGGGATGTGACCTCCGGCATCGGTTGGCCCCGGCTCAGCTCGGTGATTGCCAATGATCCCGTCCCGATGCGTCGCACGGAATCCATGCCGGCGGCCTCTGCCAACGCGCGTTCCTGGGCCGGTGTCCATGGGGCCGGCACGGGTGGCGTGACCGGAGGGGGCAATTGAGGATGGCCGCGCGTTCGCAATGGTTCGAGTCCGGCCGACAGGGGGACATCTCCCCGCCCCGCTCCCTTTACCAGCAAAAGCAATTTCACCAACGGCGATTCGAATGGAATGGTGGCGAATTGAACCGACGTGTCGGCCGATGCCTTGTCGGGCGGTGTCCGTGTGGAGTTTGAAGTCGAGATCGTCTCCCACGCTCCGTTCCGGGCATAGAAACCCAGCTCGCAGACGTACTGCGTTCCCGCCCGGTCCACATGAATGAACCAATGGCGTGATTCGGGATGGACGTGAATCTCGGCGGCCGGCCGGCCTTCAATCGCCTCGATATAGATGCGCAGAATCAGATGGCGACCTGCCGATCGCGCATTGTAACGGCGCTGCTGCTCGCTGGTGAGATCCCAGTGGGCATAAAGCCAGTGCGGGTCGCGGGCCGCCAGCAGCAATTGCCGGGTGCCATAGGCTTCCGGGAGTTCGCCGGCTGCGGCCGGCCGCTCCACTGGCGGCCCGGACCCGAGCGTGTAGCGCCGTCCGGGTCCGCTGGCGCGGGCGACTGTCGGCAGGTCCCCTTCCAACAGAATCGGCGGAATTCTCAGCCGGCCGATGCGGGTACGCTTGCGCCGCATGACAGAACTGGCTGGCGCTGAAGGAGTTTTCGCTGGCCTGCTGATTTTGCGCCTCGAGATTTCAGCGGGTGCCGCAGGTTTCGAAGAAGCGATTTTGGATGAACGCACGGCTGCGCCTGTCTTCTTCCTCGCAGACGAACGGTTTGGCTTCATACAGCATGGTTCCTCGTGCAAACAGGTGGCATCGTCGTTCTCGAGCGGAAGATTACGGCGGGGCCAATGATGGCGCAATCGCAATTTGGGTGCGAACGTTGGAGGGCACTGCTCCGTCAGTGCCTGATCAACAAAGGGATGGAAGAGCGCATTGGCAATCGGCCTCGACCTCGTCCTCCTCCTCGTCCTCGCCAGCCACCACCCGAGTTTTCGGCAGTGTCTTAATTTGAAAGGTAGGGACGCGCTGCGTCGCGTCCAGCCGTGCTGCTGCGTATCCAGCCGCGACGCAGCGCGGCCCTGCCATTGCATTCACGCGGCGAAATTTCAGATCAGGTCACTACCGAATTTTCGAGGGGGCGGACGAGGACGACAACGAGAACGACTAAAGCAGTCACCGCAGCGCTTTCAGCACGTCTTCAAAATCCGGCGGCCGTGGCGCTTCGAAGCTCGACCGCCTGCCCGTGCGGGGATGGATGAATGTCAGTTGACACGCATGGAGCATGACCCGCGGCGCCGAAAAACCATACAACTCCTCGAATCGCCGGTTCTGGCGCCGGCCGTAAGTGTCGTCTCCCAGAAGAGGAAAACCGAGGAAATGGAAATGAACCCGGACCTGATGCGTGCGGCCGGTATGCAGCACGGCCTCCACGAGAGTCGCCCCGCGCAAGGCTTCCAGCACGCGATAACTCGTTCGGGCTTCACGCCCGGTTTCATCGTTGACCGCCATGCGCTTGCGATGCGACGGGTGCCGCGCGATCGCCGCGCGGATCTCGCCTTTCTCACGCGGCAGCTCACCGCAGAGAATGGCCTGATAGACCTTTTGCACTTTGCGGCTGGCGAATTGCGACGAAAGCGCCAGGTGCGCTTCGTCGGTTTTCGCAACGACCATGCAGCCGCTGGTGTCCTTGTCGAGCCGATGGACGATGCCCGGTCGCGCCACGCCGCCGATGCCGCTCAACTGCCCGGCGCAATGATGCAGCAGCGCGTTGACCAGCGTGTGTTCCTCGTGGCCGGCCGCCGGATGCACGACCAGGTCCGCAGGCTTGTTCAACACCAGCAAGGCGTCGTCTTCGAACAGGATGTCGAGCGCCATCGGCTCCGCCTGGGCTTTTGCCGGCCGGGCTTCGGGCCAATGGATTTCGACCCGCTCCCCCGCGCGCGGCGTGTGCGTCGGCTTGACCATGCGACCGTTGACTCGAATGTGCCCCTCCTCAATCAACCGTTGAATCGCCCCGCGCGACACGGCGGGAAGCCGGCCGCGCAGATAACTGTCAAGCCGTTCCGAGGGAAGAGTCTTTTCGATGGTGAGGACGTCGGTGCGCGAGGACATTGGTAGATCGGGTCAGACGAACATCCAACACCGGACACCGAACACCGAACACCGAACGGATGGATGCGCCTGCCCGAAACTCAAGATCTGAGCTTCGAGCTTCAAAGTTCCAGAGGTCTTTCGCATTGCGGTTGAGATCGAAAACCGGAAACGCCGTTTTCTACTGCGACGCCGAGGGTTCGGCCGATTTCGCGGCACGTCCATTCTTCAGGGTGATGACAAAAATCAGGCCGACCCCGGTGCAGATCGCCGAGTCGGCGACGTTGAACGCGGGGAAGCCGATTTCTTCTCCGCCCCGCAACCGCAGGTAAAAGTACAGGAAATCGATGACATGGTGAACGCGAATGCGATCGACGAGATTTCCCATGATCCCGCCAATAATCAGGCCGAAGGCGATTTGCCCCAGCCACGTGTGCGAATCAAAATGATGCCGGCTGAAAAACAGAACCACCAGCGCCGCGGCGGCCACGATGGCCAGCAAGCCGTTTTTGTCATGGAACAGGCTCCAGGCAGCGCCGGTGTTTTGCCAGTGGACGAGCTTGAAGAATCCATCGAGCATCATCTTTTCGTCGCCGACCGCAGGCAGGAGCCGGAGAACCGCGGCTTTGGTGATCTGATCCAGCGCAAGCACAAAAATCGCCAGCGCCGCAATGCGGCGGTTATGCGTGCGTAGGAGCCAGCTTGCCGGGTTCATGCCGGAACGGCCGTTTCTTTAATACTTCGCGGAGTAAAAGACAAATTCTTTTCGCCGCTGACCCCTCCTTGCGCGATGGGCTTTCCCGGGGGTGCAACCGGGCAGTGCCTTCCAGCCGACGGCTCTGGATTGGTGGCAGTGCCCCGTTGCGCCCTTTTCCCCACCCCCCCCCCAGCGATTCCGCAAGGTGGGGGAGTTTTAAGGCGTAGCAGGCGGGTAGAGAGGCAGTTAGAGGAGATTCGGGTTTCCGATCACATTCTTTTTGCTTGCCTTGAGCAGCCAAAGTGATATCT
>Ga0181533_1000065_pt1 | contig 121903 bp, 109 predicted proteins | sample PEATcosm2014_Bin_45_FD_119772 | JGI IMG/M metagenome (GOLD analysis project Ga0181533, IMG submission 119772) | Peatland microbial communities from MTU Mesocosm Facility, Houghton, MI, USA - PEATcosm2014_Bin11_60_metaG | ecosystem: Environmental > Terrestrial > Soil > Wetlands > Peat | place... | reverse complement strand
GTCGGTTTTTTCAGGTCTGGTCGTTCGGCGGGTCGCCCCGATGAACGGATCACTCAGTCTACTTCAGATCAGCGACGTATTAAGAAGCCAACCCTTTTCGACCGTCGACATTCGCGATACTAGTCGATAACTTGAAATTGTCAACGCCCAAGACAGGTGCAAACTGCAATTAATTGCGGTGCTCGCACGATGCAAGGCAAACGATACATAGCAAACCGTTTTCGTGAGTACGCGAATCTTTGATTGGGAGATATTCACACGTTATTCACAGAAACGTAACCGGTCTCAGGCAACATCGAACCAAAGGAATCTCTTGACGTGGCTGAATTACTGAAGCATTGTGGTCACGGTGGAGGCAAATGTCGGACCTGGTGGCTTACGTGGACGGCGGCTCTCACGGTAATCCGGGGCCGTCCGGTATTGGAGTGGTTATCGAAAACCCCTCCGGGGAAATAGTCAGGATTGCCAGGTGGATCGGGCACCACGACAATAACGTTGCCGAGTACGCAGCCCTGCTGGAAGCGCTGCAGCACGCCGTCGAGGTGAAGGCGAAGTCACTTCGCGTCTACTCGGACTCCGAGGTGGTGGTCAAACAGATGACGGGAGAGTACATCTGCCAGAGCCCGCGCCTCTATTCGCTGAACTGGGTTTGCCGCAAATTAGCACACACCCTGAAGTTCTCCATCGCTCACATCCGCCGCGAGAGCAATAGCGAAGCCAACGGCCTGGCCAACCATGCCGTCCGGCTGCGCACGGATCTGTAAAGTCTGAACGAGTTTCGCGGACGCTTCGCGAAGCGCTTTGTTTAGGGATGTCATTCTGAGCGACCGAGGGGAGCGAAGAATCCCAGCACGGCGTGGAGCTGAGGCGCAGCCGAAGGATTTCATCAAAAAGCCCAGAGCGGCGCGGGGTAGGAAAGTTTCCTGAGATGCTTCGCTCCGCTCAGCATGACGCTTCCGAGGCTTTTTAAATCAATGCGAGGCCTTTCCGAGACACTACGCTCGTAGCGGACCGCTATTTGGAATACTCGCCGTAGAACTGCTTCACGCAGGCGGGGCAAATCCCGTGTGAGAAATCAACTCCAATCTGGTAGTGGAAGTATTCTTCAACCTCGCGCCAGTACTGCTCGTCGTCGCGAATCTTCTTGCACTTCATGCAGATCGGGATCAGCGCTCGCAGGCTCAGCAGCTCGGTGACATCCTCGATAATCAGCAGCGCCAGGCGCTCGCTGGCGTCCGGCATCGGACTTGCCGTGATCAGCAGGTCCATCGGCTTGCGTGAGGACCCATCGACGAACTCCATCCTCATCCGTTTGCGGCTGACCGTCTGCCCTTGAAGACATGTCGTGACTGAGCCGCGGATCATGCAGTTCTGGCAAAACGGCGCTCTCCCGCATCCTTCGGGAACGTCCAGCGAATGCAGGCAATGCAGCACTTCACCGCCACGTTGCCGATAGATTGCTTCCTTCCCCTGTCCGCAGAATCGAAGGGCAGCATCGTTCAGGTCGCGTACCCGTACGTCGCTATCCACCACGAAGACAGGAATAGGGATGGAATCCAGAATCGTGCGGTAATAGGTGTTCTCGCTGAAGTCCATTGACAAGCACCGTTCCGGCCACGCGCCGTGGACCATGAAACGTCTAGACGCTCGAGTGGCGAGTTACATTTGCCAGGAAAAACAGAAGCTGTGGGGCCGCCAGGCCTTTCCAACATGGCACAACAGGCGCTACCCGCGCGCGGCTTCGAGGTTCTGCAATTCCAGCACTTTCCGTTCGGCAACGACGGCGTCCAGCACGGTGGCAACCCCGTGCACAACAGAGGCCAGGCGAACCGCGGCCAAAATCACCTCTTCGGTGATGTTTTTCTGCCGCAACACCTGCTCGTGCGAGCTCACGCACTTGCCGCAGGCGTTAATCGCCGAAACCGCAAGCGCCCACAATTCGAAGTCCACGGCATCGACCCCATGGGTGCGCATGACATTCATCCGCAAGCGGGCGGGCAAGGTGGCATACTTCTCGTTGCTGCTCAGGTGCTGAAAGCGGTAGTAGATGTTGTTCATGGCCATGATCGCCGCCGCGGCCTTGGCGGCCTCCATCACTTGCGCGGAAATGTGCTGCCCGGCTTCCGCCAACACAGCCGCCGTGAGCGCGGAATTGCGGCAAGCCAGGGCGCTGGCGACCAGCGTTCCCCATTTCTGCTGAGTGCTCAGTTCAGTCTGTTGCCGCACCAGAGAGCTGAAATTCAGGCGCAGGTCCTTGGCGTAATCGGGAAGAGTTTCAAGCAGTGCGTCGAGCATGATGTTTCCTTGAATTTCGGTTGTCCTTCCAGCCTCACCCTTCACCGACGCGAAGGGTGGGGCAGGGGAATGAAATTGCCGTCAGGACCAGTTTAGCGGGTCGTTATGCCGGGACCAGCGTCGCTTCGCCCTTCTTCCAGTTGCAGGGGCAGAGCTCATCGGTCTGCAATGCATCCAGCACGCGCAGCACTTCGTCAACGTTGCGGCCGACGGAGAGATCGGTAATCATAACGAAACGAACGACCCCTTCCGGGTCAACGATATAAGTGGCGCGCTGCGAGACTCCGGCTCTAGGGTCGAGGATGCCCAGCATCTCCGAGAGTTCGCGCTTGATGTCGGACATCATCGGGAATGGCAGGTTTCGCAGATCGGGATGATCTTTGCGCCACGCCAGGTGAACGAACTCGGAGTCTATGCTTACGCCCAGAACCTGGGCATCGCGGTCCTGGAACTCCCGGTTCTTGCGGCCAAACTCGGCGATCTCGGTTGGGCAGACAAAGGTGAAGTCCTTAGGCCAGAAGAAAACAACCTTCCAACTGCCGGGATAGTCCTGGTCCGTAATCGTTTTGAACTGCTTGTCTTTGTCGAGGCTCACGGTGGCAGTCAACGAAAACGCGGGGAACTTCTCTCCAACACCTATCATGCTTTTCTCTCCTTGAAATGATCTTTGATTTCGAAAACAATTTGCAAAACGGTTTTTGAAAACTAGCCCGCAAGGCGTTGGTTTACGCCCTGGAGCGAACTATTCTGGGACTTGGCACATCGTTCACAGAGTCCCAACACCTCTACCGAAAACCGCTGAACTCGGAAGCCGTTAGGCAGAGTGCGGTTCATCAGCACAGGACCAATCGCCTCCTGCTCAAGATCGAAAATGGCCTTGCACTTGGTGCAAACCATGTGGTGATGCGGTTCCAGGTTGCTGTCGAGCCGAATTGAGCCGTGATGCAGGCTGGCCTCATGCACGATTCCGGTCTCGAGAAACGTGTTGATAGTCTTGTAGACGGTTGCAAGCGAGATGGACGGAATCTGCTGGCGGACGCGTTCGTAAACCTGCTCGGGAGTGGGGTGTCCGGACATTGAAACCAGCGCCTCATAAATGATGGTCCGCTGGTGCGTAACCGCCAGATCGCGCTGGCGGCACAGCTCCCGGAATTTGTGCAACAACTCGCCCCGCATACAGACTTAGATGAGTGAAGTTGTTAGACGATAAGAATTATTTTTTGATATAACCTATGGAACTGCACCACTAATTGTGCAGCCTTGCCGTCCGGAGGTCATGTTCTCGATGGAGAATCGTCACTTGGCCGTCACCTGGTCGCGCAAGGCATCGCGGGAAGACTTGAGGGATTAAGAAAATGGCCAAGAAGGGAAAGAAACAGGTGTTCAGCGCGATCAAGGCAGTAAAATCCGCCGCCCGGCAGCAGCTCGGAATGCCCTCGCCGACCAAGGTTGTCCCCGATGCCAAGACGAAGGCGGCGCGGCGCGTGAAGAAGCACAAGCCGGACCTGCAAAAGTTGCTGGAAAATGGCGAGCGCGGCTGACGGAAGTCGGGTGTAGTTATTTTCGCGCCGGCAGCATGATGACGGTGCGAGGGGGCGCGGCATGATAGCGCAAATAACCGAGGCCGACTCGCATGTGGTGATTGATGCTGTCAGGCGCCGTTAGCGCGATCGTCAATCCCAGCAGCGCGTGCACGATGCCAACCGTCCACAGGTTGCGGTAGCGCGCAAATACGGAGGTGAACACCAGTCCTCCCACGAATGTGCAAAGCGTGAGCAGGGGATTGGGAACGTGCGCGCTGGCAAACAGCAGCGTGGAGCAGACGATTGCCGAACGCGTGCCAAGCACTTGCTCGAGATTCAGGAAGATGAACGACTGCAGGATGAACTCTTGCTCGAACGCCCACAAACCGTAGGAATAGGCGCGCCAAAGCTGGAAATGGTTCTGCGGGATGTGCAGTGCGCCAGTACTGCGCGCAATCCAAAGCACGGCCGCCACCATCGCGAGCGCAGCCAGCGGAAACCAACTGGATTGGCGAAATCCTTGCGCGCGCAGGCCAAGTTCTCGGGCTGAGCGGCGCTGCAGGAGCGTGCAGCAAAAAATCCAGCATGCGTCGAGCCAAATCAGCACCTGCTGAACGGCGCCATAACTCCACAGGGCGCCCACAATCAGCAGATACGTCACAACCACGGCCAGCGCCGAGAACTGTTTGCTTGTTCGGAAGGAAGAAACAGGACTCTCCGCCAATACATGAGGGCTTTCGGTTCCGGCATGCGCGCTCATGGAAGCCTTCGATGCGCCCGGGCGGAGAAGAGTATCTACCATTGACCGGGCAGCCTCACATAGCAACGAGCCCTGTGGGTCCCCGACGCCGGTCTCCCCGACACACGCAACCACGGCGCGCGTCGGGGACCGGAGCCGCTCCGTCCAGAGACGGCGATCGATTTCAAAGCGCGTCGCAGACGGCCTCGGTAACCTGCCTGGTGTTGGCTTTGCCGCCGAGGTCAGCCGTAAGTGCCACGCCCGCGCCGGTCACACGCTCAATCGCCTGCATCAGGCGAGCTGCGGCCTCTTTTTCACCCAGGTGCTCAAGCATCATGACGGCCGTCCAAAAAGTGCCGATTGGGTTGGCAATTCCCTTGCCGGCAATATCGAAAGCCGAGCCATGAATGGGCTCGAACATGGACGGAAACTGACGCGCCGGATTCAGGTTTGCGGTGGGCGCAATTCCCAAACTGCCAGCCAAGGCCGCCGCCAGGTCGCTGATGATATCGGCGTGCAGATTGGTGGCGACGATGACGTCAAGCGACTTCGGCTTGCCCACCATGCGGGTTGTGACCGCATCGACCAGCATCTTGTCGGCCTTAACATCCGGGAACTCGCGGCCAACTTCGGCGGCTATCTGATCCCACAGCACCATGCCGTGGCGCTGCGCATTGGACTTGGTGACCACCGTTAGCAGCTTGCGAGGCCGCGAACGCGCCAGCTCGAAAGCAAAACGCATAATACGGGTCACACCGGTGCGCGTGAAGATGGCGGTTTCGGTTGCGACCTCTTCCGGCAGTCCGATATGGGTGCGGCCGCCCTGTCCGGCATATTCGCCTTCGCTGTTCTCACGCACGATGACCCAATCGAAATCTCCGGGGTTAATGCCGCGCAATGGGCTGGTGATGCCCGGAAGAACTCGCGCCGGACGAACATTGGCGTACTGATCGAAGCCCTGGCAGATCTTCAGGCGCAGTCCCCACAACGTGATGTGATCGGGAACGTCGGGATCGCCGACGGCGCCGAAAAAGATCGCGTCGAACTTCTTCAGAGTGTCCAGCGCATCCTCGGGCATCATGAGGCCGGTCTTGCGATAGTAATCAGATCCCCAGGGGAAGCATTCGAAGCTCATCCGAAAGCCTCCGCAACGCTCTTGCAGCCGCTGCAGCACGGTTACTCCGGCGGGGATCACTTCTTTGCCGATGCCGTCACCGGGCATAACGGCGATCTTGTATTCACGCATGATTTTTCCCTTCCAAGCTGCCGCCCGCGAACGGGCGATAGAAATTTTCGTCACAACTCCCGCCAGAAATTACTATTGCCTATGAGGAAATATGGGTTCTGCCCCAACACGCGCAACTGCGACGCGTGCCGGGGACCCCATGACGGGGCGCACCTGGTTCAGGAATCGGTGTATGCCGCGTTCACCACGGCTTCGACGATCACACCTTTCGCTAAACTGGTCTAGTTTACCTGAACCGGTGTGCCGAAATCGTGGAAACAAATTCATCTGCTGGGAGGCATCATTGAGCAACACACGGCAAGTAACGGCAAGTGCCAGTGGGACCGTAACCTTCGGCGGCGAAATGACGGTGAACCGGCTTGGATTCGGCGCCATGCGAATTACAGGCGAAGGCATCTGGGGGCCACCCAAGGACCGCGCAGCCGCATTGGCAACGCTGCGCCGCGCCGTCGAGCTGGGCGTCAACTTTATCGACACCGCCGACTCCTATGGACCCGACGTTAGCGAAGAACTGATTGCCGAAGCGCTGGCGCCGTATCCGCGAGGCCTGGTGATTGCCACCAAAGGCGGCTGGCTGCGGGTAGGGCCGGGCCAGTGGATTCATGATGCGAGCCCGGTCCATCTGCGCCAGGCGGTAGAGGGCAGCCTGAAGAAGCTTCGCCTCGAGCGGATAGATCTCTACCAGCTACATATGCCCGATCACGCGATCTCTTTCGAGGCCTCGGTGGAAACGCTGGCCGAGCTGCGCTCGCAAGGCAAGATCCGCCTCATCGGACTCTCCAACGTCACCCAGGAGCACGTTGAGCGCGCCCGCAAGATCGTGCCGATTGTCTCGGTGCAGAACCGCTATAGCTTCGCCGACCAGGAGTGGAACTACGTCGTCGACTATTGCGAGCGCAACGGAATCGTCTTCATTCCCTGGGCTCCGCTTGGATTCGGCGCGACGAACGATTCTGTCGTGAGCCGGATCGCCAAGGCGCATCAGGCCACGCCGAGACAGGTTGCCGTGGCATGGGCATTGCAGCGCTCGCCGGTGATTCTGCCGATTCCGGGAACCTCATCGCCCGCGCACGTGGAGGAGAACATCGCCGCCGCTTCCTTGCGCTTGAGCGATCAGGAGTTCCATGAATTGCTGTCGGTGAAGAGACAGTTCACAACGCGGTAGAGCTGTTTCCGGGTTGGTGTCCAAAACTTCCCAAGCGGAATGTCATGGCGACCGGAGCGAAGCGGAGTGGAGCCACCCTTTGTTTTTCGCTAGGAAGGAACAAAAGGTGGCTCGACTTCGCTCGCCATGACAGTCTGATATGCCGGAATATACCTACCCGGGAACTGCCTTAGACTTGTTTCGCAGTGCGGGCGCGAGCGCTTCGGCTATCCAGTCGACTGTGGCCCGATTCAGCGGCAGCTCCGCCTTTTCCAGCACGGAGGTCAACGCCAGCAGGTTTTCGTTCGAGACCAGATTCTCGGTCGAGGCCGCGATCGCCACGCGCTCGCCGGAGCCCGCTTCCCGCAGCAATTCAAGAGCGCAGCGCTCGGTTGCTTCCGGGCCTTCGAGATAGGCGGAGCTGGGGAATCCGATCCAGAGCACCTTGCCGGGCCACGCCGCCAGCGCCTCGCGGATGGAGAGATCGCCCATCGGCGGCGGATGAATGGCTTCGATGATGTCGATGGGAGTCCTGCCGATCAGCTCTGTCAGATTCTTCAGCCGGCCATCCATGTGCACGGCCATGAGCTTGCCCGCACGATGCAGCGGCTTGGCCTGCTTTTCATATTCGGGCATGAAGTAGCGCGCGAACAGCTTCGGATTGGCGAGCACACCGTCGATGTTGTCTCCGCACCACGAGACCGGCGCGGGCGATTTTGCGGCAATCTCCTCGTAGAGCGGCTCACGGGCCTTGGAAACCGCCTGGCACAGTTCTTCCACCAGGTCGGGATAGTCGGCCATATGGAAAAAGAAACGGCCTTCTTCGCTGCCGAGCCAGTGAATCATCAGCATCTGCATGGGCGAATGCGGCAGTTGATCGAGCACGACACCGTCTTCGCCCAGCCATTCCATCGCCTGCTCGACGCCGAAGTAGTCGGCGACGTACTCCGTGTGCTCGACGATGTATTTCAGCACCGTGTAGTCCGCCGGACCCTTCAGCAGGCGTTCGGTGATCCAGGGCTGATGCCCTTTCCAACTGCGCGTTCCCTTCCAGTTTCCGGTGCCGGGCTCGCGCAACTCGTCCTCGTAGATGGCGCCCACGGGAGTGGAGAAGGTCCGCCGGACAACGGCGCGGCCTTTTACGACCGTCCGCTTTTCCTCTACGTCGACGCCGTGCAGTCTCTCCGCATAAGGCGGACGAAGCCAGCAGACGCCCATGCCGCGGTTGCGGCACTCGCGCTCCGCCCGCCCGGTTTGACAGTGACGCCAAAAGTGGAAAAAGGGCAACTTGTCTGTCCGCTGCCCGCGGCTGGCGGCGAGGATGCGTTCACGATAGTTCATGGCAACTCCGGGAGGAAAGGTCTACAGCTTCTGTATGCGCTGCACTTCGTGGACGCCGGGGATTTTGCGCAGCCCGGTAACAATCCGGTTCAGGTGGGAGACATCGGCGATATCGAGCACCACGTCAATAAAGGCGTTGGTGCTTTCGTTGGAGCCCGCCTCGATGTGACGGATGTTGGTATCCGCGTCGCCGATCACGGCAGTTACCTGCTTGAGAATGCCGGCGCGGTCGTCGCTGGTCACCGTTAACTTCACCGGATAAGAAGGCGCGGAGCCGGCGATTCGAGGTTCCTTTGCCGACCACTCGACGTCGATGCGGCGCTCCGGTTCATACATGAGGTTTTCGACGTTGGAACAGCGCTTTGAATGCACGGCAACGCCCTTGCCCCGGGTAACGTAGCCCACGATCTCTTCACCGCGGATGGGGTTGCAACAGCGGGCGCGATAGACCAGCAGATCGTCGTGCCCGCGGACCTTCAGGGTGGAGTTATCACCGCCGAAGACGCGTTTAACGACGCTGGCCAGCGTGCCCGTGGTCTCGCCGTCGCCGCCCGTCTCGGGTGTGCCGGCGGGAATCACCTTGCCCAGCACCGTCTTGGCCGAATATTTACCGTAACCGATGGCGGCCATCAGGTCGTCAGCCCGCGAAAGGCCGTACTCGGATGCCACCTTCTGGAGGTCGGCGTCCTTGATGTCCTTGATGGCGATGCGATACCTGCGCGCCTCTTTTTCCATCACCTTGCGGCCGATTTCAATGGCGCGTTCGCGTTGATGGATATTGAGCCAATGCTTGATTTTTTGCCGCGCGCGCGAAGACTTCACCACGGCCAGCCAATCGCGGCTGGGGTTGTGACCCGCCTGGGTCAGGATCTCAACGATGTCGCCGGAGCGCAATTTATAGCGCAAGGGAACCATGCGTCCGTTGGCCTTTGCCCCCACGCAGCGTTCGCCCACCTCGGTGTGAATCGCGTAGGCAAAATCGATGGCCGTGGCGTCACGCGGCAGGATCACGACTCTCCCCTTGGGCGTGAAGGTGTAGACCTCCTCCGGATAGAGGTCGATCTTCAGCGTCGAAAGGAACTCGCTCGGGTCCACCATGTCGCGCTGCCACTCGACGACCTGCCGCAGCCACGACAGACGCTGCTCGTCGCGCGCCGTAATCGGGCCGTCCTTGTATTTCCAATGCGCCGCAATCCCCTCCTCCGCCATCTTGTGCATCTCTTCGGTGCGTATCTGAACCTCGAAGGGATATCCGTCTTCGGTGATCACCGTGGTGTGCAGCGATTGGTAGAGATTGGGACGCGGCATGGCGATGAAGTCCTTGATGCGGCCGGGAACCGGACGCCATGCGTTGTGAATGATGCCGAGCGCGGCATAGCAGTCATTGACGGAGCGGGTGACGATTCTCAGCGCCAGCAGGTCATACATCTGATCGACGCTGATCTTCTGCCGTTGCAGCTTCTGATAGATGGAGTGCATTCGCTTGATGCGCGAATCCACGTGCGCCTGAATATTGTTTTCCTTCAGCTTGGCGCTGATCGTTCCTTCCATCCTGGCCAGCAGCCGCTCGCCATCCTTGCGTTTGGCCTCGACCAGCTCGTAAACCTGCTTGTAGCCGACCGGATCGACGTAAGGGAACGCCAGATCTTCGAGCTCGCCGCGCACCTTGCCCATGCCGAGACGATGCGCCAGCGGAGCGTAAATCTCCAGCGTCTCCTTGGCAATCTTCACCTGCCGTTCGGGCGAGAGCGCTTGCAGAGTCCGCATGTTATGCAGGCGGTCGGCCAGCTTGATCAGCACCACGCGGATGTCGTCGACCATCGCCAGCATCATTTTGCGGACGTTTTCCGCCTGTGCCTCCTCGCGCGAGGCAAAGTCGATGCGGCTGATCTTGGTGACGCCTTCGACGATGTGCGCCACCTGCTCGCCAAATTTTTCCTGGATCTGCTCGGTGGTCACCGAGGTATCTTCCACCGAGTCGTGCAACAGCCCGGCGGCGATGGAGGTGGTGTCCAGCCGCATTTCCGCCAGGATGATGGCAACTTCCAGGGGGTGAACCAGGTAGGGCTCGCCGGTCGCGCGCTTCTGACCGCTGTGATTTTCCAGCGAGAACTCGTAGGCGCGGCGTACGATCTCCAGATCGTCATTCGGACGGTTCTCCCGGGCGATTTTGAGCAAGTCTCGAAACCGGGTCACCGTCAAAACATTCGTCGCGATCTGTTGCCGCAACGTCGCCATAACTGATTATAGCTGGCCTCGGAGGAAGGATAAAGCGCGACGTGCATCTAATAGGCTTGTCGGCTTTGTCGGTCATAACCTTTCGCGAAAATGGTCTCACTATGCGAATTCTGGTCAGCGGCAGCTCTGGTCTGGTGGGCAGCGCGCTTGTCCGTAAGTTGCAGGCCAACGGCAACGACGTGGGACGCCTGGTGCGCACAACCCGTGCCACCAAGCCACTCGATGTCTTCTGGAAGCCGGGCGAGTTGCTCGATCCGGAGCTGATTGCCGGTTTCGACGCCGTGGTCCACCTCGCCGGCCGCAACCTGGCGGGCCGCTGGAGCAGCCAGATGAAGCGCGAAATCCGCGAGAGCCGGCTGCTGGGCACGGCCACCATCTCCCGCGCCGTGGCCGCCGCTTTTGGCGCCTGCGGCAAACCCTCGGTGCTGGTGAGCGCTTCCGCCATCGGGTACTACGGCAGCCGAGGCAGCGAGCTGCTCACCGAATCCAGCTCCAGCGGCACCGGCTATCTTGCCGAACTCTGTCGTGAGTGGGAAGCGGCTGCCAGCCCGGCGGCTGAGGCCGGAGTTCGGGTGGTGCTGCCGCGACTGGGAGTGGTCTTGAGCAGAGAGGGTGGGGCGCTGAGCCGCTTGCTGCCGATCTTCCGGCTCGGCTTCGGCGGACGCGTCGGCAATGGCCGCCAATACTGGAGCTGGATCACCCTTGAGGATGTCGTCGCGGCCATCGAGTTTGCGATTGCCACCCCTTCGCTGTCCGGCCCGGTGAACCTGACCTCTCCGAACCCTGTCACCAATGCCGGGTTCACGGCTGCGCTGGCCCGCGCGCTGCGGCGTCCCGCCCTGCTGCCGGTCCCGGCGTTTGCCTTGCGGCTGGCCTTGGGAGAAATGGCCGATGAAGCTCTGCTTGCCAGCCAGCGTGTGCAACCGGAGAAGCTGCTGAACACCGGCTTTCACTTCGCCCATCCGCAACTGGGCGAGGCGCTGGAGCAGGTTTGCGGACGCGGTTAAGGAATCAATTGCAGGTGTCACGAATTCGGGTTTTTCAGGTTGCAGGTGAGAAGGCGCTTTCTCACCAGGTACCCGAGAGCCTGGTGAGGTCAGAGATCGACAATCATATATCCAGAATAGGCTCAGCAAACGCGAAGAGTTGGACCACGGGATAGCTACTTGTCGCTCTTTACAAGCCCTGTAAGTCCCGCAATGAAAAATATCGACAATCCCCACCCAAGCAGAGTCTGTACACAGAACCACCAACGCAGCCCATAGACATAGGGCGGATGACCTGGGAATTGAGCCGCAGTATTTGCCGACCAGTTGCTAGAAATGCCCAGATTGATGGCTGGAACAGAATGCTCTACTGAGTACATAAAAGAACTGAACCGTTGGTATGAGGCGGGAGGTTGTTGATGCGCCACAAAGTGGGTATAGGCGTCTTTCTCGGTCGGTACGATCATCTTCTCGCGGTATCCTATGGATGAGCAGATGATGCCAATGATTGTCACCAAAAGCATCCACGCGAACGCTCTCTCAAGCTTGTAGCCGTAGCCAATCGTCCATTTCAGCAAGAAGCTCCACAGCGCTGGAAGTGGGTTATGAAGGCCAATAGTAATTAAGGCGGGTTGTCGGCTATGAAGCAATTCCTCAAGGCGATAAAGAACTCCGCGCGCGTTCCTTGTTTCACCCATCTTAGTGTAGACGTAGGCGAGTTGCTTATAGGATCGAGGTGAATCCGATTTATCGAGCCCGATCCATCGAAGACGGGTGTCTATATCTCTGGAACAGTTGGCGAAACCTTCATATCTAAGTCCATCTACATAAAGGTTCCCCGGGCTCGGCCAGCTTGCTTCGTCGTCTTCAATGGATTCGATGGACGCATCTCGTAAATCCAGTACTGCGCCTCGGGGTCCCACAATTTCTTTCCACCGAAGTGCGTGATGGAGGCAGGCGTTGCGCAAGTCGAGCTTCATAAATTTACAACGGCGGCAGCTAACAGCGCCAACATCGATCCCCCAAAGCTGTGTGCTTCCGGAACGTGTAATGCTGCCGTCGAAAACTGCCAACCCCGGAATGGTCGCATTTTCCGCATGTAGCGCAATGTTACCGTTACCGTCGAACGTGCCATTTGTGCAGTCGAGTACCTGCATCCTGGCGTTGAGGAGGCGCACAGCACCCGTTGCCGAAAAACCATTCCGTAGAAATATGCTGCCAACCGTCGTAACACGATCTGCCCTAACGGCGGCCTTATCTGGATTGTCAAAGGTACCGCCATCGCATTCGAGATTGCTTCCGATCCAGGCGCCGGCGAATCCGACCTCGCCACGAAAGTGACTGCGAGAATCTGGCCTGGAGAGGAATACGCCCCCATTTACCCTTATTCTGTCGCATCCCAGGGCGTTCTCCGAGTTACAGCCGAAGTTCGTCCCTGATGCATACTCAAATACCCCGCCGTCGGTGCGGAAAATTCCACCAATCTTTGCATCGCGGAATAACACTTCTCCCCGTGAATGAAAGCCCGCATTCAGCAGCACATTACTTGCGACATCGACGCCGTCTGCAAGAATTGTGTGGGCCCAACTCGAAGTAAGAATGAGAGATGGGATTCGCGAATTCTTGAAGGAAATGTCCTCCGCGAAGGAGCACCGCCGAAAAAAAAGAGGGAAAGGAATCGTGACATAGGAAAAGTCGAGAACCCCAGAGATTCTTGCGGCATAGATTTTAATTCCGTGCTTGCTGACCCTACCAGAAGCAATATCCGTAGTGCACAACCAATGAAGAACATCGGCACGAATAGTTCGCAAGGGGAGCCAGTTCTCACCATTGCCAGGGTTGTTCATTGGGTCGTTGTCATTGTGGTTTTGGCTGCAAATGGCCAGCTTACCTTCTATCGCAGCCTCTAACACCCGTGTTTCCGCCTCGGTGAGATCCGGGAAACGCCCCTGTGCCAGCGCGACGAGACTCTCGTTCATTTCGCTATGATATCTGCTAGCTGTCGCAGCACGCCAGTCGTTCCCGATCCAGCCAAGAAATGAAATCTCCGCATCGAAGCAGGGCTACTCGGAACTACCGTACAGCAGAGAGCTGTCGATAATAGGCATCCCACCGCCAACCTCGGCAGGGAAGCTTTCTGTGATTGGCCTTTACTCCTTTTCGTGCGAAATTTCGGCAAGCGTTGCTTTGGTGGCGCGCACATAGTCGTCCGGCGCGATGATGATTTGCAGCCCACGCAGCCCGGCGGAGATGGAAATCGCGTCCCAGAGCACAATCGTCTCGTCGGCAATCACCGGGTAATCCTTTTTTGCGCCCAGGGCGGTGACTCCGCCGCGGATGTAGCCGGTCAGCGGTTGCACCTCTTTGAGCGGAACCATCTCCGCTTTGCGGTCGCCGCTGGCCTTGGCCAGTTTTTTGAAGTCAAGCTCATAGCTGCCCGGAATCACCGCGAAGCAGATTCCGTTGCGATCGCCGCGCACGCAAAGGGTTTTGAAGACCTGCTCGGGCGGAAATCCGATTTTGGCCGCCACGCTCTCGGCGGCCAGATCGTCGGGATCGACCTCATACTCGCGCAATTCGTACTTCACGCCCAGCCCGTCGAGAATGCGGCAGGCGTTCGTCTTTGCCATGCTAATCGTTGCCTTCAGGGCCGGACACATCTTTGGCCGCGGCCACCCGCTCCTGCTCGAAGGCCTCGACGCGCTCGCGCACGCTCAGGATGTGCACCGGCAGTTGCAACTGGCTGCCTTCTTCCATGAGCGGAATCAGCTTGTCGAACTCCGGCCCCGAGTGCGCGCCAGTCAGCATCAGGCGGACAGGGTGATACAGTTCCTTGCCTTTCACGCCGGTCTCTTTCTGCACGTCTTTCATCATGGCCTTGAAGCGTTCGGTGGTAAGCGGCGTGGACTGAGTGAGCACTCGCGCCGCAAAGGCCGCGAGCACGGCGGCGGTTTTTGGCGAGCGCATGACTTCGGCGTTCTCGGGCGAGCGAATGGCGGCCGACGGGTCGAAGCCGAACAGCAATGCGGCGCGCTCGGGCAGCTCGTCGAGCTTGTTCAGGGCGGGAGAGAATGCCTCGACCAGCTTCAACAGCCAGCGGATGTGCGGGCTGCGCAGTGAAACCGTCTCGTCGGGGTCGTCCTTGATGAAAGTTGCCCTGGCCTGTTCGCCGTAGCAGCCTGCCACCGCCAGAAAGCTCAAGGCGGAGAACAGCAGGTCCACCCGCTTGCCTTCGTGTAACCATTCTTCCGGCTCGTGAGCGCCGAGCCAGGCGAGCCGCTCCTTGATGTAGTGCCGATTCAGCCAGTAAAGCTTTTCAAAGTCGAATACGGCCGGAGAAGGCGTCACGCGGCGCAGGTCGAACTCTTTCACCAGCTCCTCGGGAGAAAAGATTTCGCGCGTGCCCCCGGTGGGCGCCCAGCCGAGCAGCGCCATATAGTTCATAAGAGCTTCGGGCAGCACGCCCATTTCACGAAAGGCGGCCACCGAAGTCGCGCCGTGCCGTTTGGAGAGCCGCTCGCGGTCGGGGCCGAGAATGGTCGACAGGTGAGCGAACTCCGGAACCGGCCATCCCAGCGCCTCGTAGAGCACCACCTGCTTGGGAGTGTTCGACAGGTGATCATCGCCGCGGATAACGTGGGTAATCTTCATCTCGGCGTCATCGATCACCACCACGTAGTTGTAAACCGGTACGCCGCTGGAGCGCAGGATGATCGGATCGCTCACCACCTCGTTGGAGAACTCAACCGCGCCGCGCACCATGTCATGAAAACGGATGGGGCGCTCGGGAATGTGCAGCCGGATGGCGCAGGAATCTCCCGCTTTCTTTCGCCGCCGCGCTTCCGCGGGGTCAAGCTTGCGACAGGTTCCCGGATAGATCGGAGGACGATGTTCTTTCATCGCCTGCTCGCGGCCGTGCTCCAACTCCTCCGGGGTGCAGAAGCAGTAGTACGCCTTGCCTTCCGCGACCAGGCGTTCGGCATGCTCGAGATAGACGGCGAGCTTGTCGCTCTGGCGATACGGCGGGAATGGACCCCCGACATCGGGACCCTCGTCCCAGTCGAGCCCCAGCCATTTCAGGTCTTCCAGCAATTGCCGTTCGTAGCGGCTCTCACTGCGCTCGACGTCCGTGTCCTCTATGCGCAGGACCATCGTGCCGCCCTGCTGCCGGGCGAAAAGCCAGTTGAACAGCGCGGTGCGCGCGTTGCCAACGTGTACTTGTCCGGTTGGTGATGGCGCAAAACGGACGCGAACCTTGCCGGTGGAGCTGCTCTGTGGCGACATGGGGAAATGGTAGCAGAAGGAAGGCGGCCAATCTCAGGACTTTGCCGAGGTCAGAAAGGTGCGTGTCATGCGGTCGTGCCAGCACAGGCAGTCTTCATCCACCAGCGCCCAGGCGAAGCCCAAGCCCATGGATACCAGCGAGAACAGCATCGAGTAGACCCGATGTTTACGCTGCTTCCAGGTGGGGACCCGGCCGCTGAAGCTGCGCAGCGAAATGTTCGCCATCTCCATTCCGGCCGTCTTGCCGCCATAGACCAGCAACAGGTAATGGTAGACCGTCCAGAAAAAGATGGGGATGGCGATCAAGGCCGCAATAGCTGGTTTGCCGTGTGGCAGCTCCGGAAGCGTTTTCCAGACCGCCGCGCAAAATATTGCCGAGGCAGCCAGCACAATCAGTCCATCGATCAGCGCGGCAAAAACGCGTTGCGACAAGAATGCCACTTGCAACGGCAATTCGATCGGCGGTGGCGCGGGCGCATCGACCGCCTGGGGGCTGTCGGCGTCCAGGCGAATCTCGGCGAATAGCGGCCCGCGGATGGTGGGAATGATTCCCTCCGGCACGTCCAGGATTCGGGGCGGGTTAGAAACCGGCTCGGCGAGCTCCTCCCGCGGCCTCGGCTGCACGGTTGGCGGCTCTACCGGCAAGCGGATCGCGGACTTGGGGAAGTGGATCAGGTTGCCGGGCCGCCAAGCCGAAGGCGTTTTGTTGGCATCGCGTGAAGTCTCGGCGGCAAAATCGCGCGGGCGGTCGAAATCAAAATCGGAGTCGTACTCGGGCGTGGCGCTCGCGCTGGTTATCGCCATTGACGACGTTTCCGCCGGGGCCGTTTCCACGGAGTGACTGCCGGGCGGCGCCGGGGCGCTTGCGGCCTCTTCGGCCAGCGGAACGGCTGAAACAGCTTCGGCGTTCAGCCTGCGGTAGTAGTTCGTGTCGCAAGTCAGATCATCGGATGACTGGAACCTTTCGGCGACGGCCTTGGCGACGCGGCTCTGGGACGCCGCGCTTTGCTCAGTCTGCTCGAAGTCGAAGCTCAGAGAGGTCTGGGGGGCAGCCTTCTTTTTTCGGCGTCCGCGATAGCGATCCAAACGCGAGGCGACCTCGCGACGCCATTGCTCCTCCACCTGCTCACGTTCGATTTCCGTCAAAGAATCATCATTCGCCGAATACATGGGCCCATCCCTTGGGTCAACAAAGCCCTTACCAGGGCGGCGCGCCGGCAGAGCTTGCAACATACCCGGCGTGCCACGGCTGATTGTGAGGAAAGGAGGCAAGAACCCACGAAGTGCCCGGCCACCCGCCGCGCTGCTTGGCAGGCAAGCAAATCCGAGCTTGCGCGCCGGGTACGGGCGACGGATCGCCCTCCGGCTCGCGGCGCGGGGCGCACGTCCACGACGTGCGCGGTGAAGAGGCCGAATTGGAGAATCCAGAGCGAGCGCGAAGCCTGAACGCCAACCCGGCCGTTACATCGACTGGCCTGAGACCCCGAAGGCATGCTACCTTGCGAATTCGGGGTTCTTCAAATGTTCAACTTTCGGAACCCGGGTTACTGAACGGAACGGGCGCTCAATGACTTCTCGCATCCGATTGATTATCACACTGGCGGCCGTAAGTCATCTGATTCTGCTCACTCCGCTAGTAACCAGCCAGTTGCCACAGCCAAAGGAGGCCGGGACTGGCGCTTCCGCCGAGGCCGCCGACAAGCCGAAACCTCCTTTCTCCAGCCGCCTCACTACTTCCACCGCCGTTCCGTCGGATGAGGTAGTCATCCGGGCGCGGGAGCAAGAGAAGATAGGTGACATTTACAAGCTCCGGGGAGATGTCGAGGTCACCTACCGCCGCTACACGGTGCGCGCTGAAAACGTCATTTACAACTCCGATACCGGCGACATGGAAGCCGAAGGAGGAGTTACTTTCGACGGCGGGCCGCGGGACGAGCACCTAACGGCCACCCACGCCCACTACAACGTCAACAGCGAATCCGGAGTTTTTTACGACGTCATCGGCATCATTGGCGCCGTCTATCGCGGCCGCAACGCGGTGCTGACCACCACCAACCCGTTCATGCTCACCGGCCGGAAGGTCGATAAAATCGGCGAGCGCTATATTGTGTACCACGGCACCATTACCTCCTGTACTCTGCCCCATCCCAAATGGACTTTTGACGCCGCAAAAATCGATGTGGTCGCCGGAGCCGAAGCCAAGATGTACAGCAGCGACTTCCGGCTGTTTGGGCTTCCCATTTTCTTCTTCCCGTTCATGACTCATTCGGTCGACAATCTGGGCCGGCAAAGCGGGTTCCTGCTGCCTTTGTTTGGCCAGTCGAACAAAAAGGGCTTCGTTCTGGGCGACTCCTTTTACTGGGCTGCGAATCGCAGCACCGATCTCACCATCGGAGCGGAGTACTTTTCCTTGCGCGGCTGGTCGCAGACCGGCGAGTTTCGCACCCGGCCTTCGGAGAACAGTTCGCTGGACCTGCACTACTTCGGTGTGCTCGACCGTGGCGATCCCACTACCGGCCAGGACCAGAGTGGAGAAGACGTTAAGCTCAACGGAGAGTGGGTGCATGGCGGCTGGCGGGGAGTGACTAGCCTCAACTATCTCAGCTCGTTTCTTTTCCGGCTTGCCTGGGCGCCGACGTTTACCCAGGCCATCGACTCCGAAGTCCACTCCAACGCCTTTCTCTCCAACAATTTCAATGGCTACTCGTTCGGCGTGCTGGGCGCGCGTTACCAGAATTTCCAGAGCATTAACAACGGGGATGAAATCAGGATTCTGCACATGCCTTCGGTCGGATTTTCCACGGTCGATCGCCCCGTGCCGTCGACTCCTCTCACCTGGGGATTCGATTCCAGCGCGGAAGGCCTTTCCCGGACGGAGCCGGATTTTGAAACCAATACCCTGGTCGGCCGCTTCGACCTGCGTCCCAGGGCCGCGCTGCCTTTCCATTTTTTCGGCTGGGGATTCCGGCCCGAGATTGCGCTTCGCGACACTTACTACACACAGCAGTTGCAGCCCACGTCGACCGGCACGGTCGGAAATCCTGTCGACCGAGCCCTGAACCGGCGCGACTTCGAAGTCACGCTTGATCTCCGTCCGCCGCCGCTGATGCGCGTCTTCGACCAGGAAGTGCTCGGACGCCAGATCAAGCATGTCATCGAGCCGTACATCACTTACAACCGGGTTGCCGGCATGGATAACTTCCAGAACGTCATCCGCTTCGACGCCCGCGACATTCTCAGCGACACCAACGAGGTTGAGTTCGGGTTGATCAATCGCATCTACGGCAAGCGAACGTTACCCAAAGGGGAGGCAGGCTGCCAACCACAGCCGCCCGTCTCCAAACCCGGCACGCTGGCGGGCAAGGTCAAGGCAGAACCGCTGCCCGGCGCCGCCATCGTAGTGCCCAAGTGCGAGGACCAGGGATCGGTAACCCGCGAACTGTTTACCTGGGAGATCAAGCAACAGCACTTTTTCGACCCGACCTTCGGAAACGCAATCGTCACGGGACAACGCAACGTGCTGACCAGCAGCGCCGAATTTACCGGATTCGCGTTCCTTACCGGACCGAGAAACTGGTCCCCGATCGTCTCCAAGCTCCGCTTCCAGCCGACGGCCAACATTGATGTTCAATGGGAACTCGACTACGACACGCGCCTGGGAGAAATCAACGCCAGCACCGCATTCGTCGATTACCGAATCGGAGACATCTTCATCGGCGGAAGCCACGTGTTCTTCCGCATACCGGGCATACTTACGCCTGATTCTTCCGGGGTCACCCCGCCGCCGGATTTTAACCAGTACCGCATCCTTCTCGGCTATGGACACCCCAACAAGCAAGGTCCGAGCGCCGGCGTCAGCTTCGGAATCGACGAACACTTTAATTATTTGCAGTATGCAGCCGCGCAGGCCAGCTACAACTGGGACTGCTGTGGATTCAGCTTCGAATACCGCCGCTTCACGCTCGGCTCAACCACCATCGGATCGGTTCGCAACGAGAACGAGTTCCGCTTCGCCCTTACCCTGGCCAACATAGGAACATTCGGCAATATGCGCCGGCAGGAACGGCTGTTCTAGCGCGGTGCCAAAGTAGCTGTACACGGAGCTATCACCGCCGGACTCAGAAGCCCGGCTGCTTCGCGGGGTACACCTTCCGCGAATCCGGTCTAGCTGTGATGGCTCAATAGGTTGTTCCTCTCGAGGCCGCAGCGGCCGCGTCGAGGGATTGGCTTTCGAACCTCTTGCGGACCCGCTCCTTTTCGTGACATTATGCCCCGCACCCGAGGAACACCGTGGCGACCGCGCTGGTTTGTCCAAATTGTGGAAGCAGAGAGGTGGGCAAATCCCGGCGCGCATTACACGAAAAAGTGTTAACGATCATGACGCTCATGCGGCCCTACCGCTGTCATGCGTGTGACTATCGTTTTTTCCGGCCATGGTGGTTTCTCAAAAGCAGCACGGGCGGCAACCGGCGTTAACAGGCTTCGCCTGCACTTCTCGCCTATTCAAATCGCATAAGTTGACCACGACAAAAAGCCTCCCATGGGGAGGCTTTCGGTTTTGGATTATTGCGCGCAGCTCCAGGGCGAGGATCTGTCCAGGTCTGCAAGAGCCCTGGGACAGAGCTCAATCCGCCAATTACGCCTTGGTGACTTTGCCCGAGCGCAGGCAACTGGTACAGACGCGCATTTTCTTGCTGTTGCCGCCCTGCACCTTGGCCTTCACCGGGTGCAGATTCACATTCCAGCGGCGCTTGGTGATGTTGTGCGCGTGCGAGACGTTGTTGCCGAATTGCGGACCTTTGCCGCAGACTTCACAAACCCGTGACATTGATAGCTCCAGAACTTTGATGGAATAAGGCAGGCCGCCAAAGCGACCGCCGGGATGGTCAAACAGCCGTATCTTCTCGCCATACGTGTGAAGGAGGGCAAAACGGCTGGCAGCCAAAGAATCATTGTAGCGGAAGCAGGGCGCGGAGGGCAACCGGCTCCACTATGCGATACCCGCAATCTCAGATGCGAGTCAGGAGAAGTCCGCCGCCTCCCTATGCGATACCCGAAATCGGAACCCCCGTAGCCGATGAATGCGAGTCAGGAGAAGTCCGCCACCTCCCTATGCGATACTAAAGCCATGTCCCTCGCAGCCGATCCCAAATCCGTCAAGGTGAACAAGACTGCCGGCACAGGCATGGAAATCGAGTGGAAAGACGGCCATCACAGCTCCTACCCCTTCGTTTACCTGCGCGATGCCTGCCCCTGTGCGCTGTGCAACGAAGAGCGCATCAGGGATGGCCGTCACCCGGGCGACCCGCTACGGCCCGTCGCCGGACAGTTGCCGATGTTCAAGGCCCTGGCGCGGCCGACCGACGTGACGCCGATTGGCCGGTACGCCATGCGCTTCGTATGGAACGACGGCCACGAGCATGGCATTTACACCTGGAACTACCTGCGCGAGATTTGCCCGTGTCCGGAATGCAAGATGAAGCGCGAATCGACCAGCGGGCTGGCCGATGATATGGCCGAGCACGACAGCCGCAAGCCGAACTAGCAGGCTGCTGAAAAACGCGCCGAGCACCAAGCCAGGCGCTACGGAATGTGTAACCCACGGAGGCGCAACACAATTGCTTATATTCTCACACCAGAGCGGTCTGTTTTTCAGCAGCCCGCTAGGGCCTGTCGGGAGTGTCTGGGCGGTTATGACAGTGGTTCGTAAAGCAGGATTCGGCGCTTGGCTCGGAATGACGCTGGCGGCTACCGCCTATACCTTGTAATCTAAAACTTGCACAGAACTTCACGGCGATTTCCTTTGCAGCATCTTCTCGACAAACTGAACCCAGAGCAGCGCCAGGCGGTTGAGACCGTCGAAGGGCCGGTGTTGATCCTGGCCGGAGCCGGCAGCGGCAAAACGCGCGTCATCACCTACCGCATCGCGCACCTCATCGAGAGCGTCGGCGTGGCGCCGGATTCGATTCTCGCGGTTACCTTCACCAACAAGGCGGCCAGCGAGATGGCCGAACGGGTCGAGCAATTGGTCGGGCACACGACGTTCGCCAAGCCCCTGATCTCGACCTTTCATTCGCTTTGCGTGCGCATCCTGCGGCGCGACATTGAAGCTCTCTTGGTGAATGGCCAGGGCCTGCGTAAGGATTTCGTCATTTACGACGAAAAAGACCAGGAAATGGTCGCCAAGGCGGCGGTTCGCCGTCTTGGACTGGACGACAAAAAGCTGACCCCGCGCACGATTCTTTCGCACATTTCCTGGGCCAAAAACCACATGCTTGACCCGCAGGATTATTACCTGAGCTCGGCCGATCCCAAGACCGAGAAGATTGCGCAGGTTTACAAGATTTATCGCCAGGAGCTGCTCAAGGCGAACGCGCTCGACTTCGACGATCTGCTGCTGGAGGCGCAGCGCTTGCTGAAGGGCGTGGGCGAAGTGCGCGCCAAGTACCAGCGCCGCTGGCAATACCTATTGGTGGACGAGTACCAGGACACCAACCGTCCGCAATACGAGATCATGCGCCTGCTCGCCGGCCAGCGCCACAATGTTTGCGCGGTGGGCGATGAGGACCAATCGATCTACTCCTGGCGCGGCGCCGACATCCGCAACATCCTCGAGTTCGAGCAGGACTTTCCGGAGGCGAAGATCATCCGCCTGGAGCAGAACTACCGCTCTACGGAAAACATTCTGCAGGCGGCCTCGGCGGTGGTGGCCAACAACGTCAAGCGCAAGGGCAAACGGCTGTGGACGGCACGGCAGGGCGGCACACGGATCGGCTACTACGAGGCCCCCGACGGCGAGAACGAAGCGCTGTTCGCCGCCGATTACATCTCCAAGTACATGCAGAAACGCGCGGAGGAGGGCGGGAGCGGACGCGCGGCCGTGCTCTACCGGACCAACTCGCAGTCGCGCCTGTTTGAAGAAGCACTGCGCCGCTACGGGCTCAGTTATCACGTGGTGGGAGGCTTCTCGTTTTATGACCGGGCGGAGATTAAAGACATGATCTCCTACCTGAAACTCATCCTCAACCCGGCGGACTCGGTGGCGCTGATGCGCGTGATCAACACTCCCACGCGCGGCATCGGCAAGACCACCATGGAGACCGTGGAGCGGATTGCGCTGGAAACTGGCGTTTCATTGTGGGACGCCGTCGCGGAGGCCATCGAGCGCAAGCTGCTGCCACAGCGGGCCACGGCCGCGCTGAAGAACTTCCGCGACATCATAGAAGATGCCCGGGCCATGATGAGCGGAACCTATGCGGAGCGGCTTACCGAGAGTGCGCGGGCCGAGGCTGAAGTGATTGCGCCAGATTCTCCCGCCAAGCGCGAGACGCCTGCTCCGGCGGCAATCCGAGTCCCCGAGCCGGAGCCCGAGCCCGGCGATCAGCACGGGCTGGAGTTCGGCTCCGACGTCACCTTTGCTCCCGAGACGTTTGACGCCGCCTCCGCAGCGCCACCGCCAGCCGAGGCCGACGCTCCGTTCCCGATAGAGAATGGAATCTCCGCCGCTGACGGTGATGATTATGGTTCCCAGCTTCGGGGCGAAGCTTCTCCGCAGGCGAGCACCGCCGAGTTGCTCAAGTTTCTTCTTGACCGCACCGGCTACATGCGCCAGTTGGAGCAGGAGGACACGCCGGAGGCCGAGCAGCGCACGGAGAACCTGCGCGAGCTGATCAATGCCGCCCTCGATTCGCGCGACCGCGGCGAGAGCGTCGGCGAATTTCTCGATCACGCGGCGCTGGTGAGCGATGCCGACCAGTATGACGCCGCGCAGCAGATCACGCTTATGACTCTGCACTCGGCCAAGGGTTTGGAGTTTCCGCTGGTGTTTCTCGTCGGCGTGGAGGAGGGGCTGTTTCCGCACTCGCGCACGCTGCTGGCCCCGGACGACATCGAGGAGGAGCGCCGGCTTTGCTACGTGGGCATGACGCGCGCCATGGATACTCTGGTGCTTTCGCGCGCCCGCTTTCGCCGCCGCTACGCAACCGAGTCGGCGGAGCCGACCGTGCCTTCACGATTTTTGGAAGAAATTCCGGCGGAGCTGCTGGAGGACCTGGGTTCGCCCGGGCACAGACAAAAGACAAAGTTTGGCGGTACTTATTCCGACGATTCCGGCGGGACGCACTACGACTACGAGAACGAAGATCAGTCCGCCGTCTGGAACAAAGGCTCGCGCGGTGGTTACGGCGGCGGAAAAACAGCCTATCAGGGGCAGACATACAACTCAATCGAGAACATTGCCGAGTTTTTTGCCTCGCGCGGCAAGCGCTTCTCCTTGCCCAAAATCGCCGCGCCGGAGCCCACCGGCAAGCGCGGCTTCCGCAAGGGCGACCGCGTCAAACACCCGAAATATGGCGAAGGAATCGTCTATCTTCGCGAAGGAGAGGGTGAAGAGGCGAAGATTACTGTACAATTTTCTCGCTTCGGTCTGAAAAAGCTGGTCGAAAAATACGCCCAACTGGAAAAGGCGTAGCTTTCCCCACGGGTGACCGGCGCGACCGAGAGGATTTCTATCTTAACCAGGATGACGAATGCCAAATACAAAAGCAGTTACCGATAAAATTGAACGCAAAAAAGTGAAGCGCGTCATGCGCAAGAAGGCAGAAGCAGCCAAACCGAAACCCAAACGCACGCACGCCCGCGGCGAGGCCAAACGCAAAGTGAAGAAGATGGTTCGCGGCCAGTCGAAGCGCTAGTGTCGCGTCCCGGAAGTTCGCCGATAGTTTGAAGTGTCATTCTGAGCGAGCGTAGCGAGCGAAGAATCTATGTATTTGATTTGCATAGATCCTTCGCTGCGCTCAGAGTTTGTGACTTTTTTGGACGGTGCCCCACATCTGCCGCAGTTAGCAGATGTGGGACTTGAACACCAGTCGAACTACCCCACGTTAGCCAACTGCAGGCGAACGTGGGGCACCAAGCAGAAAGATTCATCAATAAAGCCCAGAGCGGCGCGGAGTGGGACGGTTTCCAGGGATGCCGAAGTTCTCCGCCCCACTCAAGCCAACAGAAGGCTTGAATGGGCCACCAGAGAGAGGCTGATATAGTCACAAACTCTCAGGATGACGCTCATGGGAGAGTCCAAATAATTCCTATGTCCGACGGCGAGGAGCTGACGACCAACGGCGCGGACTTCATTCTTTCCCTTCCCAAAGCCGAACTGCATCTTCATCTCGAGGGTTCGGTCGATCCCGAGACGCTTTCCGAACTCAGCCGGCGTCACAACACCCCGCTGCCCACGGCCAATAATCGCTACCGGAATATCGAGGACAGCGGCCGCGAGCTCTCCGTTGAAGAGGCGCGCGCGGTCTACGATTACCGGGACTTCACCGGCTTTTTGCTGGCCTTCAAGGCGGTGACGGAGCGCCTGCGCACGCCCGAAGACTACGAACTGATTACTTACCGGCTGATGCAAAATCTGGCCGCGCAGCACGTGCTGCACGCCGAGGTTTTCGTGTCGGTGGGAGTCATCTTCTGGCGCGGGCAGCCCTTCGATCCGTTGTTTGCGGGCATGGAGCGCGGGCGCGAGCGCGGCGAGCGCGACTTCGGGATATCGCTCCGCTGGATCTTCGACGCGGTGCGTCACTTTGGTCCCGAGGAGGCGCGCAAGGTGGCGGAGAAAGCCATCGAGTGCCGCGAGCGCAACGTCGTGGGCTTCGGCCTTGGCGGCGACGAGCGCCGCGCCGCGCCCGAACTATTTCGCGATGTCTACAGACTGGCGCGCGAGCATGGTTTGCGCCTGACCTGCCATGCCGGCGAGAGCGCGGGGCCGGAGTCTATACGCGCAGCGCTCGACATCGGCAGCGAACGCCTCGGACACGCCCTCACGCTCATCGAAGACGAGGGCCTGCTGCGCGAGATCGTGGAGCGCCAGGTGCCGCTGGAAATCTGCCTCAGCAGCAACCTGCGCACGGGCTGTTGCGCTTCATTGGCTGGTCACCCCCTCCGAAGGTACTACGACCTTGGCGCATGTGTGGTTCTGAATACGGACGACCCTGCCATGTTCCTTACGTCACTTTCGCGGGAGTACGAAATAGCGCAAGATGAGTTTGCCTTTTCGGGCGAGGAACTGCGGCAGTTGGCACGCAATTCGTTTCGCGCCTCGTTCCTGCCCGATCAAAGGAAGCAGGAGCTGCTGGCATACGCGTCGCGGCTTCCGCGGGAGCTCCCCCATGACACGACCCAGAACCACGATAGAAATCGACGATGAATCGTTGTGCATCAGCAGGAGCAGGGAAGCGGTCGCTTTCCGCTGGAACGATATTCGCCGGGTTGTCGCCTACAAACGAGAATGCCTGGCCGCCGATCAATTGTGTTTTTCCATCAGCGACGGCGATTGGGAAAGCGAGTTGAACGAAGACATGGAAGGATGGCCGGAACTGATACGCCAGTTGCCGGCAAAATTACACGAATTCCCGGCGGAGTGGGAATGGTCCCCCCGTCTTGCTCAGCCGGCTGTCGCCAACACTACGATTTTGTTTGAACGTTAAGCTGGCGCTTTCCCGTCCGGCCGATCCCCCAGGGCTGGGCGGGAATTTTCTCTCCTTCCTGGCGCCTCCGATTCCATCCGTGGGTACAGCTCGGGCTGTAGGTCTATCCGTTTCGCCAAACCGGTCTAGCCAGTGCAGTAGAATGACTCTGCGATGCCCGTTTCCGTGCGTTCGTTCGCAAAGATAAATTTTGGACTGGCGATTGGGGCCAAGCGTGACGACGGCTTCCATGAGCTGCGGACCATTTACCAGACCATTGCCTTGCACGACGTCATCCGCGTGGATGTCAGCCGTGGCACCGGCATTGAGATCCGGTGCAAGGACCCGCGCGTTCCCGGCGACGAGAGCAACACTTGCTGGCGCATTGCCGAGCGCGTGATGCGATCACTCAAACAGCGCGGCAAGGTTGTTATCAACATCGAAAAGAATCTCCCCGTGCAGGGCGGCGTCGGTGGCGGGTCGTCCAACGCCGTGGCCACCATGTTCGCCTTGGAGCGAGTGCTGCGCATGGAGTTGCCGGTGCGCGAACGGTTGCGCATCGCCGCCGAGGTCGGCTCCGATCTGCCGCTGTTCCTGGTTGGGGGCACGGTGCTGGGTTGCGGCCGCGGCGAAGAGGTTTACCCGCTGCCCGATCTTCCCCCCATTGGCTGCGTCATTGCGACTCCCGAGATCGGCGTCTCGACGCCGGAAGCGTTTCGGCGTTGGGACGAATTCCGCGCTCAGGAAGGTAAATTGACGCCTCAGGTCTCGTCCACTACAATAGAAGAGTTCAGCCGTTCGGCTTTTGAGTGGCTGAATGGAACCTTATCCGGTGTTCCCGCTGTTCCGGGCGAGCAGGTTGCGAACGGGCAAGTGAGCGGGGACCGGGCCGAGACGCTGCTTCTCGACCTCGTCCGAGCCGGGATCGAAAACGACTTCGAACGCGTCGTCTTCCCTGTGCATCCCGAACTTCGCGAAGTCAAGCGTCTGCTGGAAAGAAACAATTCGAGCTATGCGTCGCTATCGGGCTCCGGGGCGACGCTCTACGGTTTGTACAAAAGTCCGGAGCAGGCCGAAGAAGCGGCTAAAGCGTTGTGCAAAGCGGGTATTTCCGCGAGGGCAACGGTGACGCTTGGGCGCGGCCGTTATCTGGAGCGGCGATTCGTATAGGCTGGGTGTCGCCGGCGGAAAGACCGGCCCGCTATCCGGGTGTTGGGCGGTCGACTAATGGTAGGTCAAGTGCCTTTCTGCCCGTCACGCGCGAAAACGGCGCATGACGGGGTCCCGCCTCGAGATTTGTTGTACTGGGAAAGGCTTGTGTACTGGGCGGTCGACTAATGGTAGGTCAAGTGCCTTTGGAGCACTTTGTCTAGGTTCGAATCCTAGCCGCCCAGCCAAGGTGATTTGGCTGGGAATGTTGGGAGAGGTCCTTCGCTAACGCTCAGGATTTCGCCTGCGGGCTCGGAGCATCCTAGAAAGCCTGAAATCTGGCTTTCCGGGGACCCCGCGACGCCCGCAAAGCGGCTCCAGTTCGAATCCTAGCCGCCCAGCCAGCTTCGTTCGTGCAAGCGGCGTGCGCTGGCGGGTGGTTGAGCGAAGCGTTAGTCAGGGTTTAGGCGGACATAAGCGTGGCGTCGGGTGGATGCAGGGAATTCAGCTTCCGGGAGGCAAACAGGGATGGATTCAGCGACAAAGACGAGCTCGTTGCAGCCCTCGACAATTGCGCCGGATTCGCGTCCAGAACAAGCTGATGCGATTGGTACCGCGACGGCGACGAGTGACAAGAAAGCGCTGGAGACGAAAATGGATCGTAAGCCCATCCGCGCCCGTCAAGACGACAAGTTCAAGATCTTCTCCGGAACCTCCAATCCCGCTCTCGCCAAGGAAATCTGCGAATTTCTCGGAATGCCTCTCGGCCAGTGTCACCACACGCAGTTCTCCGACGGCGAAATCTACGTTCAGATCCAGGAGAACGTTCGCGGCTCCGATGTCTTCATCGTGCAACCCACCTCCGATCCGGTGGCGCACAACCTGATCCAGCTCCTGCTGATGATCGATGCCCTCAAACGGGCCTCGGCGCGCCGCATCACGGTCGTCATTTCATACTTTGGATATGCCCGCCAGGACCGCAAGGATAAGCCGCGCGTGCCTATTTCCTCGAAGCTGGTGGCCGACCTGCTGACTACGGCGGGCGCCGACCGCGCGCTGATCGTCGATCTGCATGCACCGCAGATTCAGGGATTTTTCAATATTCCCGTCGATCACCTGTTCGCTTCGCCGGTGCTGGTGGATCACTTCCGCAAGCTGAACCTGCCGGATCTGACGGTGATTTCGCCCGATGCCGGCGGCGTGGAGCGCGCCCGCTTCTTCGCCAAGAAAATGAATGCGGCGTTGGCCATCGTTGACAAGCGCCGCACGGACATGAACGTCACCGAGGTGATGCACGTCATCGGCGACGTTGACGGACGCTCGTGCCTCATTATCGACGACATCATCGACACGGCGGGCACGCTGGTCAAGACCGTCAGCGCCTTGCTCGAGGCCGGTGCGCGCCAGGTCTATGCCTGCGCTTCGCATCCGGTATTGTCGGGACAGGCCATCGAAAGAATTTCGCAATCGGCTCTGACCGAGCTGGTTGTCACCAACACAATTCCGCTGTCCGAGGCGGCCCGCAACGAGCCGAAGATCAGGGTGTTATCCATCGCCGGCCTGATTGCACGGGCCATTCAGTCGATTCACGAGGAAACTTCGGTCAGCAGATTGTTCACGTAGCCGATTCGCCGGCGGGTGCCGAAGCACCGTGCCGAGCCAGCAGGTAGAGGAAAACGGAATTATGTCTACAGCAGCCAATTTAGTGGAAGCCAAGCCGCGCGAGGCGGGAGACAAGAACGCCGCCCGGCGTCTACGCCGCACCGGCTCGATTCCCGCCGTTTTGTATGGCGCCGGGAGCCAGCCCAGGGCGATCGCCGTCGATCCCAAGCAGATCACCAAGATTCTGCACTCCGAGTCGGGCCATAACACCATCATCGACGTCTCGCTCGATGGCGAGCAGGCCAAGGCGATGATCGTCGATTGGCAGAACGAGCCCATCAAGGGTCACCTGCTCCATGTCGACCTGAAACGTATCGCCATGGACAAGATGCTGCAGATCAGCGTGCCGATTCAGTTGAAGGGCGAAGCGGTGGGCGTCAAAACGCAGGGTGGCATCCTGGATTTCGTGCTGCGCGAGATCGAGATCGAGTGTTTGCCGGGCGACATTCCCGGCCATATCGATTGCGACGTCAGCGAACTGGTTTTCGGGCAGGGCGTTCGCGTTGCCGACCTTCCACGCACGGAGAAGATCAAGTTCCTGACCGATCCGAATCAACTGGTCGCGCACGTTGTCGCAGTGAAGGAAGAGGTTGCGCCAACCGTGGAAGCCGCCGCCGAAGAAGCGGCTGCCGGACCGGCCGAGCCCGAGGTCATCAAGAAGGGCAAGGGCGAAGCCGAAGGCGAGGAAAAAGAGGCCAAGGAAGGCAAGGAAGGGAAGAAAGAAGCCAAGGAAAGCAAAGAAGGCAAGAAAGAGACCAAGGAAAGCAAAGAAGGCAAGAAAGAGACCAAGGAAAGCAAGAAGTAGTTGTTCGATGGCCGTCGGTGGCCGCGTGTTCCCGGTTGGCTGCCCCCGTCGGGGACCCCGGGGGAAACGGATGCGGCCGATGGCGGCAAGCTCCCAACGAGCGCCGTGGCGAGCGGCGCCAGCGAGCAACCAAAGAACGAGGAACTGGTGAAACTGATTGTCGGGCTCGGAAATCCGGGCATCGAGTACCAGTTCACGCCGCACAACATGGGTTTTTTGGCGATCGACCGGTTGGCCGAGCGCTGCGGAGTGAGGGTCGACAACCGGCATTGCAGGGCGGCCACCGCTCGGGCCCGTGTTGCAGACGTTCCGGTTTTGCTGGCGAAACCGGAAACGTACATGAACCTGAGCGGAACGTCGGTCGCCGCGTTGGTTCAGGAATACGAGGCGGACCCGGAGAAGGACCTGATCGTGATTTACGACGATCTCGACTTGCCCTTCGGGAGTGTTCGGATTCGCCAGCGCGGCAGCGCCGGCAGTCATAACGGGATGAAGTCGGTGATCGGCGAGTTGGAGACGCAGGAGATACTGCGGATCCGGTTGGGAATCGCGCCGGAGCACGCCATCGCCAGCGGCAAGGAATACGTGCTCACGCCGTGGAGGTCGAAGCTGGACCCGGCGGCCGACGAGATGCTGGATGCGGCTGCCGACGCGGTGGAGATCATCCTGCGGCAAGGTCCGGGAGCGGCGATGACCCGCTTCAACCGCAAAGTGCCGCCGCCGGATGCGGCGGAGCAGCCGCCTAAGGAAGAGTGATTTGCGGGTGCAGGATGCGGAAAAACGCGCCGAAGCAACGAGCGAGGCGCTAAGTAGTGTGGGCACCATAATGACTTTGTACCAAGACATTGAGGGCTCACTTCATGTGAAAGCTGTTTTTCCGCAGCCGCTCAATGCCCGCGGCGGAAGCGCCGGCAAGCGCTCTCGCCACCCGGTTTCAATCCAAAAGCCGTGGTTTGGCTGATGAGCGAAACCGGGATGCCCGGCGGACTTCGTGTTCGCCGGAATGACAAGGAGTTCGGAGAACACAATGCAGCGTACTTACGAAATTATGTTCATTGTTCGTCCCGACCTGGCCGACGAGGATGTCGATAAGTTGGTGGCGACGATGGAGACGAACATCACCAGTGCGGGTGGCGTCATTACCGGCACTCAGCGCATGGGCAAGCGACGCATGGCCTACGCAGTGCGCAAGTTCAACGATGGCAATTACATTCTGTTCAACGTCGAAGGCGCCGGCGGGGTGGTAAAAGAGGCGGAACGCCGCCTGCGCGTGGCTGAGCAGGTGATCAAGTTCATCACCGTTCGCACCGACGAGGAAGGCAAGCGGCTGGAGAAGGTTCGCCAGATTCGCGAATCGCACCGCAAGGGACAGGGCAGGCAGGCAGCGGAAGCCGCCGGCGAAACGGGTCCGGGCGCGGAGCCCGCCTCGCTCGAGGCCTAACCTACCAGTGGTTTGCCGAGCGCCGCGCTAACTTCAAGGTCGGCGCAGGCGCATCCGGACCGGCTATCCGGTCCAGCAGTTTCTATCGCGACAGTGCTCTGCTGGTCCTGTGCTGACGAGTGGGAGACAGGTCATCGAGCGGGATCGCAGTGAAGGAGAGTTATGGCAGACGAGAATACCAATACGGCAGCTCCGGTTGCTTCCGAGAGCTCTGCACCCGAGCCGGGTCCACGTCCCAGCTCGCGCCCCAGTGGGCCGCGTAGCGGACAACGTCCCTCTGGCCCTGGCGGCGGACGTGAAGGCGGACGCAAGTTCTTTCGCCGCAAGAAGGTGTGCAAGTTCTGTACGGAAAAAATCGACAATATCAACTACAAGGACGTGCGGCTGCTGTCGCAATTCGTTGCCGAGAGCGGAAAGATCGTTCCCCGCCGCCTGACCGGGGTCTGCACTCCACATCAGCGCCGTCTGACGGAAGCCATCAAGCAGGCGCGTAACATAGCGCTGCTGCCGTTTGCCGCTCGTCATTAGGCGAACGGCCGGAATATGCCGCCAAGTCGCCGGTCATCCTGAGTAAGGCCGGGAAACCGGCCGGGATGAAGCTGAAGTCAGTTTGACCCAGCAGTTCAAGATTTCAGGAATTCTTAGGGAGTTTTTACGATGGAAGTCATTTTGAAAGAAGATGTCCCGAAGCTGGGCTCCCGCGGCGACGTGGTGAAGGTCGCCGAAGGGTACGGGCGCAACTATCTGCTGCCCCGCAAACTCGCCATTGAAGCCAGTGCGGCCAACAAGGCGGTCATCGAGCAGATGAAGGCCTCTTCCGTGCGCCGTGGCGTCAAAGAGAAGTCCGATGCCGAATTGCTGGCCAAGCAGTTCGACGGGGTCAACCTGAGCTTCACCCGCCGCTCGGGCGAAAACGACCAGTTGTTCGGCTCGGTGACTTCGGCCGACATTGCGCACGAGCTGGAGCATCGCGGCTTCACCATCGACCGCCGTAAGTTGCAGCTCGAGGAACCGCTCAAAGCCCTGGGTGAGTTTACCGTTCCCATCAAGCTGCATCGCGAGGTCACCACCACCATCAAGGTGACGATCACGAAGGAAGCGGTCGAAGGCGAACAGCCGCAGGCCTGATCTCTGTCCAGATAGGGTGAAGAATGAGTCAGAGACTCTCTCCTTTCGCCAAGGGGGGAGTCTCGGGCTGCATACCCGGGAGGCGTAGTCACTCAAAAGCCATGCTCGTTTTGGCTTGGGTTGAGAGCCCCAGATACCTCCGGAACCGCTCTACCGTAACCTGCTAACCAATCGCCCTTTCTCTCGTCCAATAAGTGCTAGCGGTTCGCCCCGCCGCAGGGGTGACGAGAGATCAGGTGGCGCAGCCATGTCAGCCGAGGCGATGATGGCGGCTTTTCCATCCACAAATTACGATGGAAGAGAGGGCACGCAAGAAATTTCAGGAATGATTGCCCCCCAGCGAACGGGAGCTATGCTCGGGCAGAATGCCAGCCGGGTCAACGACGCGGAGCTGATTCGTGAAGCGCAGCGCGGCAATCGCGCCGCGTTCGAGGAATTGGTCCGCCAGTACGATCAGGCTGTGCTCAGGCTCGCGCTCCACCTCACCGGCTCCGAGCATGATGCGAAGGACATCTATCAGGAAGCATTCCTCAAGGCTTATCGGAATCTTGGCGGCTTTCGCTTCGAATGCTCGTTCTACACCTGGATTTACCGCATCGTCACCAATCTCTGCCTCGACCATCTGCGCCGGAAACAGACGCGCAAAGAGGAACCGCCGGTGGCCAGCGACGCCGAGGGACGGGAACTCAACCTGCTCGAGCAGGTGGCCGACGAACGTCCGGGCTCCAGTCCTGAACGCAATCTGGCGCGGCGCGAACTGGCCGCTCGCATTGCGCTGGCACTCAAGAAGTTGACGGCGCGCGAGCGCATCGTCTTTGAGATGAAGCACTACGAGGGCCTGCGGCTGCGCACGATTGGGGAGGCACTGAACACCACCGAAGAGACCGTCAAGAACACGCTGTTTCGCGCGACCCAGAAGTTGCGCGCCGCACTGGCGAACGCGCGGTGATTGCCGCGGGCGACAGGATTAAGAGGAAGAAGTCATGAATTGCGAGTGGGTGCAACAAAACGTAACGCTTTACCTCTACAACGAGCTGCCTGACGATGCGCGCTTCGAGTTGGAGCAGCACGCCAATCGCTGCCAGCAATGCGCGGCCGTCATAAGCGAGTTCCGGGGCTTGCACGAGCAGCTCGACGCCTTGCCGAAGCTGGAGGTAACGCCGAACCTGCTGGCTGCGGCCCGCATGGAACTTCAGGAGCGGCTGGAGACGGCGGAGCAGTTGCAGGGTTGGCGGCGATTCGTCCTGGACCCGGTGGCGTGGCTGCGGCAGTGGCGATTCTCGCCCGCGCTGGCGGCCGTAATCTTCATCGTGGGCTTTGGCTCGGGCTTGGGCACGATGTATAGCGTGGCGGGCGGCGTTCGCGGCGCCGCCGGCGTGACTCCGACGAGCCCGCAGCCGCGTGCCGAGGCTTCCATCTCCGGCATACGCACTATTCAACAGGAAGCCGGCACCAACCGGATCAAGATTCAGTACGACAAGACCACTCCGGAGCAGGTGCAGGGCTCGCTGAGCGATCCGGAGATCCAGCAGTTGCTGCTTTACGCGACGCGGAACAATTACAACTCCGGTGTGCGCATGGACTCCATCGATGTGCTCCGGCAGAAGCCCGAGGATGGCCGTATCCGCGAAGGGCTGGTCTTTGCCCTGCGATATGACAGCAACCCCGGTGTCCGGCTCAAGGCGCTGGAGGCGGTTACGCCGTACGTGCACGGAGATATTCGCGTGCGCAACGCGGTTGTGGAAGCGCTGCTGAATGACAACAACCCCGGCATCCGCATGGGGGCGCTGCACGCGCTGGAAGCCAGCCGCGCCGATACCAGCGTGCGGCAGGCGTTGCAGCAGTTGGCCAAGGATGACCCCAATCCTTACATCCGGACGGAGTCGCGGAAAATGCTTGCCTCCATGCCGGAGATTGATTGAAGTGCGTTCGTCCCGAGGAGATAGGTATTGATCGGCGTTGGCAAACTCGACACTTGGGCCGCCTGGATTCGGCGCGGAAGCCGTAGCGGTCTTGCGTTCGGCCTGATGCTGCTGTTGGCGGGTGTGGCCGGCGCGCAGGCGACGCGCGTCTATCGCGACGGGCAGTCCTGGGTGGAAGAGAGCAGCGGCACGTTGCCGGTTTCCCGTGCGCTGCGCGTGAATACTCCGCTGGGCAGCGTGAAAGTGGAGGGCGGCGGCAGCGGCCTTCGCTGGACCGTGCGCAAGCGCTTCTTTGCCGGCAGCGAGGAAGAGGCAAAACGGCAGTTCGCACGTTTCCGGGTGAACGCCTCCCGCAGCGGTGAAGGCGCGGTTCTGGAGGTCAACGACGAGTCGCATACACGGGGACGCTTCGACGCCGATTTCGAGCTTCACATCCCGGCGACGATGGAAGTGGTCCGGATCGAGAGTGGGAATGGAGACATTGCGGTCATCGGCCTCGCCTCACGGCTCGATCTGAGCACACGGGCCGGCGACGTGGCCGTGGACAAGGTCAGCGGCGCCGTGCGTGCACTGACGCAGGGCGGCAATCTCAAGTTCGGACAAATCAGCGGCGATCTGCTGGCCCGAACCGGAGGCGGCAACATTACTCTCGGTTCCTTGCAGGGCCGCATCGAGATTCATACTCTCGGCGGGAATATCGACCTCGGAGTGATTGGCGGCGGTGTTGTGCAGAGCGACGGCGGCAACGTGACGCTGCAACGATGTAGCGGACCTCTCAATATCAGCACCGGCGGCGGCAACATCGCCGTCGATGAGGCCGGCGGTACGGTGACGGTCAGCACCAGTGGCGGCAACATCCGCGTGGGCTCCAGCAAGGGTCCGGTCGTCGCCAGGACCGGCGGGGGAAACATTGAACTGTCGAAGCTGGCACAGGGAGCGGACGCGCGCAGTGGAATGGGGAGAATACAGGCTGAGTTTCTCGGTTCTTCCGGGTCCATCGAATCCGTGCTGCACACCGGGGCCGGCGACATCGTGGTTTATGTGAAAAACGGGGTGCCGCTGACCGTGCGTGCAGCGACGGAGATAGCGGCTGGGCAAGGCATCAGGTCGGATTTCCCGGAGATGAAGGTTACTGCCGAAGACGGAGGCTGGGGGCCAAAGATGATGTATGCCGAAGGAGTGCTGAGCGGCGGGGGACCCCTGCTGAACCTCCGTACGTCGATCGGGCAAATCGATATCCGGCGACACCAATGAGGAATTATGAAGCGTCGAATTGATCTCTTCTTGATCCTGTTGTTTGGTTTGCTTGGTTTGGCGACCGCGGCGCACGGTCAAGACTGGCCTGATCCACTGGCGAGGCAGGGATCGTACCTCGGGATCAACATCCGCAACGTCGCGCCCGAGCGCGCGCAGTCCCTGAAGCTGAAGAATGCCTCTGGAGCCGAGGTGACGATGGTCGACCATGATGCCCCGGCCGGAAAAGCAGGCCTGAGGGAGCACGACGTGATCGTCGGCTTCAACGGCAGCCAGGTCGAAAACGAAGACCAACTCCGCAACTTTGTTCGCCAGACACCGCCCGGGAGCACGGTGACGCTAGGCTTCATGCGCGGCGGACAAGCCATGAACGTGCAACTCACGCTGGCCGATCGCGCGCAGTTTGCCAACTCGATTTTCCTCAATGCGGCTCCGGCGATGCCCGCCTTTCCGCGGTTTCCTGCCATGCCGGACTTCGACTTGCCCGCCATCAACATGTTGCACCTCGGCCCCACGGGAGCCGTGCTGGAGAACCTGACCCCGCAGCTATGCGAATACTTCGGAGTGAGAAACGGAGGCGGCGGCGTACTGGTGCGTTCGGTCGAGAAGGGTAGCCCGGCGGCGGCGGCGGGCCTGAAAGCCGGAGACGTGATCGTGCGCGTCGAAAAGGATGCGGTGGCGGACATCAACGACTGGCTGCGCGCCATGCACGGCCGCACCGGTTCAACCGCGCTCACCGTTGTCCGGGACAAGCGGGAGGTAAATCTCTCGATCAGCATGCCGGGGCGAAATCACCGTTCTTCGCTGCTGCCTTCGGGCTGGCCGCCTGGAGCGCTTTCCCAGCTCCACTCCGCGCCCGACCAGCTTCTCGCTGATCGAATGTAATGGCGGGTACGCAGCCTGGTTGCTCCGGCCACTGGCGCTCGACGCTCCGGTCGCCATGACACCTCTTGGGAATATGGATACACCCACAAGGAAACTGCTCTGGGTGGCAGCGCCTGCCTGAAACCTAGCGGGATGACATTTCCGATTCAGGCGTGGTTGGAAGCGGTTCGGCGGATCGCGATCCCCCAAGCGCCTTTTCCGCGCGCTCTCTCAGCGTGGTCTGCTCGTAGGTGTAGCGGATACGGTGGATCACCGTGATCGTCGAGAGCACGGCAAGCACCCACAGAACCGGCGCCATGCGGTTGAACAATGCACCGATGATGATCAGCACGATCCGTTCCGGGCGCTCCATGAAGCCGACCTTGCACTTTTCGATCATGCATTCGGCCCGCGCCCGGGTGTAGCTGACCATCACCGAGCTGGTCATGACGAAAGCCACCATCACAACGTAGAAGAAGCGATGCCCGCGGGCGTAGTAAACCAGCAGTCCGAAAAACAGGGCTACGTCGCTATAGCGGTCGACCACGGAGTCGAAAAACCCGCCGAACTCGGTCACCTGGTTGGTGGCGCGGGCCACGCGCCCGTCCACCATGTCGAAGATGCCGGCCCCGATAATGACGACGGCTGCCCAGCGAAACAACAGGGGCTGGTTGTTATCGGCGCTGGCAAAACCGAAGAGCAGCGCCGCGGCAATATTGATGACCAAGCCTATGAATGTCAGCAGGTTCGGCGAGATTCGCGTCAGCGCCAAGCCGTCGACGATCTTATAGAGCACTACTCCGCAGGCGCGTCCAAAGGCACTCGTCCAGGTCATTCGTCCTCGTCGTGAATGGTGGTCAGCTTCAGGATTTCCAGCTCGCGATTCCCTGTCGGAGTGACTACGATCGCCGAATCGCCGACTTTCTTGCCCATCACAGCCCTGCCGATCGGGGAAGAAGTCGAGATGAGGCCCTTCTTTACGTCGGACTCCTCACTGGTGACCAGCTTGTATTCGATTTCCTCGCCTTTAGTGGCATCGTAGATCAATACCGTCGAGCCGAGCGCGGCGCGGTCGCGAGGAATATTGTTCATGTTGATCATGGAGAGATCGGAAACGCGTTTCTTGAGCTGGCTGAGACGGGCGCGGACGAACTCCTGCCGCTGTTTGGCCATATGATACTCGGCATTCTCGCTCAGATCGCCCATCGCGACCGCTTTCTTCAATTCCCGGGGCAATTCGACATTCAGCTCGTGTTCGAGGACCTGGATCTCCTCTTGGAGCTTTTTCTTTATGTGCTCTGGCATCCTGTGAGACTCACTATTAATCAGACTTAATTATACCGCCTCGCTGGCCTCCATCGTGGAGATACAGCCCGTGGCTAAGGGCGGCGGATTGTATCGTGATGCGAGTATTTCCACCGCAGGGAACGGATTGACCGGGTTCATGCGGTTCCCGTATACTTAAAAATGTTCCCTTGTGTCCGGGAGTCACTTTTTCCTGGGCGTAATGTTGGGCAGGCATGCATCCCTTAAACTTCGGTATCGGCGACAAAGTTGTTTACCCTAATCACGGTGTGGGAATCATAGAACAGATCAGCAGCCGCACCATGGGCAGCACCGTTGAAAGATTCTATCTGCTCCGCATCAAGTCCAGTAGCCTGAAGGTAATGGTCCCCTTCCATAACGTCGCCAGTGTCGGTCTGCGGCGGGTGGTAAAGAACGGCGAAATCCAGAAGATCCTCGAGTACTTGACCGACGGCAAGTGCGAAAGCCACAGCGACTGGAAGTACCGGTTCAAGGAAAACTCCGACAAAATGCGCACCGGCTGCCTGATGGACGTGGCTGCGGTGCTGAAAAGCCTGCTGCAGTTGGGCCAGCAGAAGCCGCTCAGCTTCCGCGAAAAAAAGATGCTGGAGCGCGCCCGTTACCTGCTGGTCAGCGAACTGGCCATGGCCCGGAACTGGGAGGAAACGGAAGTCGAGGACGAACTCCGCCGGGTACTCGCAAAGTCAAAACTGCGCTTTCCCGAGGCCTCCCTCACCGAAGCCTGAACCGCTGTTGACCGCCTCCGCTCTCGCAAACCTCTCCCCAGCCGCTGGAATCTAAGAACAGCATGAGCGGGACTCTGCACATCTTTCGCCGCCGCATCGCCAACGGAGGCGATATCTACCAACTCAACTACACAATGACCGGCAGCACATTTGCCAAGGTTTTCGGCTCGCCCCAGGAACTCCGCCATTTCCTGCTGGAGCTGGGGTTGGAGCCCTCCGCCCTGGACAGCGCCTGGACGGCCCTGACGCGCTCCGGGAACCTCACGCTGGATGACCTGGAGATCAGTCCTCAGCAAGCCGCCGCGCTCGGCATGACGCATGCGGAGGTCGATTTCTAGAGCAGTTCCATTTGGGTGTATACCGCCGGCCGGGCCCGCCAGCCGCACTGACACGTGCCTGGCAAGTACAAGCCGGGGCCAGCATACAGCTTCATGTGAGCCGCCACGGCTTCGCTTGGCGACCTGAAGCCGGGCTCGTCTCCGATTACCCGCCAAACTTGAGCCTCTGAATTGCGGCGGGTGCCTCTATACTGAATTCATGGCTGTAGAAACCACCGCTCCCGGGCGCATTCTTGCACTCGACGTTGGCTCCAAGACGATCGGTCTGGCGGTCAGCGACGCGCTTGGCATCACCGCTCAAGGCATGGAGACCATTCGGCGCAGGAACAAGCGTTTTGACCTGGCCGCGCTGCATTCGGTGATCCGCCGCTATGGCGTAACCGAGCTGGTGGTTGGGCTGCCGCTGCGGCTCAGCGGCAAAGCGGGGACGCAAGCGGAAAAAGTCAGCGCCTTCGCCGAAGAGCTTCGGGAAAAATTCAAGATTCCGGTTTGCCTATGGGACGAGAGATTGACCTCGGCTGAGGCCAACCGCATCCTCAAAGAATCGGAAATCTCGATCCGCAAGCGCGCGGGAGCAGTCGACCGGCTGGCAGCGGTGTTGATTTTGCAGAATTACATGGAGAACCGGCTGTCGATGTCAACACGACGGGAGATCGAAGACGTTTAGAGCAGTTTCAGAGTTGGTGTATCCCGATGTTTCAGGGAGTCGTCATCCCGACCGAAGCGAAGCCGGGGCCCCAGCAAACGCCGCTGTTGCGTTTGGTGGGGAGCGGAGTGGAGGGATCTTGTGTCTTCCCGCGGCAAAGCAACACAAAAGATTCCTCGGCTCCCACCCCAGCGACAGCAAAAACTGCCGTCGCTGGGGACCCCGGCTCGCGGCCTGGAGAGCGATGTGCTATTTGTCGCACAGCTCGTGAGCGCATTGCGGCAGCACCGCGTAAATGCTCTCAAGGCAGGGCGTCGCTCGCTCGGAATGACGTTCATCTCTTGGGATACAGCTTCTCTGGTTTGCTCTGGCGGGCTGAAAGCCGTGCCGAGCTTGCTTCTCAACGCCCCGGGGCGGATGGTTGTTGCGCCGGGCTGGGAGGAATATTCATAGACTGAAACATGCGCTTCTTTTTTAAGCTAGTTGTGCTTGCGATTTTAGGATTCGCCGCCTGGCTCGGGTGGGCCCTTTTCGTGCCGCTGGCTCCGGCGCACGAAACGTTCGTCCTGCTGCCTCCGGGCCTGCACACAAGGCAAATTGCCCGGCGGCTTGAGGCCAGTGGCGTCATCCGCAGCCGGCGTGCTCTTCTGCTGCTTCATTATTTCCGGCGTTCGCGCACGCTGAAAGCCGGCGAGTACCGTTTCGACGCGCCTCAGAACGCGGTCCAGGTGTTCGACAAGTTGGCGCTGGGCGAGATTTACACCCACACGGTCGTCATACCGGAGGGCTTCAATATCTTTGAGGTGGCGCAGGCCGTACAGCAGGCGGGTTTGGGAACGGCGGACGATTTCCTGGCGGCAACGCGGGTAGAGGTGGGGCTGGTACGCGGCTTCGACCCGCAAGCAACGTCGCTGGAAGGCTATCTGTTTCCCGATACGTATCAGTTCACGCGCACGCAGAGCATGCATGACATGGTGCAGGTCATGGTGCGGCGTTTCGAGCAGGAATCGCGGCAGATTGGGTTGAGTGAAAACGTCCACGCCGTGGTCACGATGGCGTCTATCGTGGAAAAGGAAACGGCGATTGACTCCGAACGCCCGCTGGTGGCCGGCGTTTACTACAACCGGCTGCAACGCCACATGCTGCTGGCCGCCGACCCAACCGTCGTCTACGCGGCGCTGTTGAACCAACGGTATCGCGGCGCAATTTACCAGAGCGATCTTCAGTTCGATTCGGCTTACAACACTTACAAGCATCCCGGCTTGCCGCCCGGGCCTGTTGCCAATCCCGGAATCGCATCGCTCAAGGCCGCGATGAATCCGGGCCGCTCGGACTACCTCTATTTCGTTGCCGACGGACAGGGTGGACACCGCTTTACCAGCAGCTATGAGGAGCATACTCGCAACGTGGCTGCATGGCGGCATCGGCAACGTCAGAGCGTGAAGCGTTGATTTCGAGTGGAGCGCTTTCCGCGTCCACGTTCAACCTTCGCGCGCAGATTGAACTGCGTCCACGGCAAATTTCGTGTTGCCGTTTATACTAAGAGGGCGCCATCTGTTCAAACTGCGAACCCGGACAGGCCATGAACCTGCACTCTCGAATGCTTACGATTGCCGTGCTGGCTGCTTCGCTGACCTCCACCGGTTGTCTGTTCCGGTCTCACAAGGTTCAGTCGAAGATGAGTCATGTTCCCTTGCAGGCGGCGAGCCAGACGCAACTGGTGAACAAGCTGAACGCGCTTGCCAACGCAATCCAAACGATGAACGCCGCAGTCGAGATTTCCACCACGGTGGGCGGGGTCAAGAAGGGCACGGTCACCGAGTACTCGAATATCACTGGCTTTATCCTGGCCGAGAAGCCGTCCATGCTGCGCATGATCGGGCAATTCCCCATCGTCAAGAACCGGGCCTTTGACATGGTGAGCAATGCGCAAGGATTCCAATTATGGATTCCGGCGAAGAACCGGTTCATCATCGGTCCCAGCGAAGTAACCAAGCCCTCGGCAAACGCTTTGGAAAACCTCCGGCCTCACATCATCATGGATGCTCTTTTGTTCAACCCAATACAAGCCGACGAGATTGCAGTGCTGGAGACAAGAGTTTTTGAGATCGTCGGGAAGGATTCCCAGGCGAAAGTGGAACAGTCGAACTACATCCTCGACATAATCGAGAAGGATGCGGTCTCCGGGCAGTGGCATCTTTCGCGCAAGGTTTACTTCGACCGGACCGACCTGTTGCCCCACCGCCAACTTGTCTTCAACAAGCAAGGAGACGTCGCGACAGACGCACGCTACAACGACTTCAAGGATTTCCAGGGTATTTTGTTCCCGTCCAATATCCGTATCCAGCGGATCGAGGAGGAGTACACGATCGGCCTCAGATTCACCAAGCTCACTTTGAACGGACCTCTCCAGCCGGACCAGTTCCTGTTGGTGCAGCCCCCGGGAGCGCAAGTGGTGCGCCTTAATGGAAACCAGGAGCCGGGTTCGACGTCGGCGACGCATTCAGCAAATGCGCCGCGCTAGGGCCTAGACTGGTTTTCAGGCTTTGCCGATGTGACGCCGATGCCGCTATTGCTTTATCCTCGAAACGAATGAATAAACTGGTAATTTCTAATTTGATACACCGTCCCGTGCGGTCGGCAATCAGCATTGTGGCGATTGCGGTCGAAGTTACTCTTATCCTGCTGATCGTGGGGCTTTCGGTCGGCATGTTGCGCGACAGCGCCGAGCGCACCAGGGGAATTGGCGCCGACGTGATGGTCTCGCCTCCCGGTTCTTCGTTTCTGACGGGGATCACCGGCGCTCCAGTTTCCATCAAGGTGGCTGACGTGCTGCGCACGGTTCAGCACGTAACGGCGGTGGCCCCGGTCATCATGCAGGTGAATACCGCCGGTGCTGTCGAGGTGATTTACGGCATCGACCTGACGTCCGGTTCAGCGAACAACTACAACAACGTGGGAACGCCATTTCATTACATGGCCGGCGGCCCGTTCGAGGGGCCGGACGACATGCTGGTGGACGACTATTTCGCGACGCAACAGCAGGTTCACGTCGGCCAGAAGCTGGAGTTGCTGAACCACCAGTTCCGGGTGAGCGGAATCGTGGAACACGGCAAGGGCGCACGCAAGTTTCTCCCCATCAAAACGCTTCAGGATCTGATCGGCGGCCAGGACAAGGCTTCCATGTTCTACGTGCGGCTGGATCATCCGGCGAATGCCGACGCCGTGGTCGCGGCAATCAAGAAAATTCCGGGAATGGAGCGGTATTCGGTGCGCTCGCTCCGCGAATACCTGTCGCTGATGACGCCGGGAAACCTGCCCGGATTCTCGACATTCATCAACGTGGTGATCGGCGTAGCCGTGGTAATCGGGTTCATCGTGATCTTCCAGTCGATGTACACCGCGGTGATGGAACGCACGCGCGAAATCGGAATTCTGAAATCGCTCGGCGCAAACAAGGCATACATCGTCGGGGTGATCATTCGCGAGACGCTGGTGCTGGCCTTCGCCGGAATCGTCCTCGGGATACTGATCAGCTTTGCGGCACGAGCCGGCATCCTGCACCGCTTCCCGCAGATGCGGGTCATGATGGACGGCCCCTGGATTCTGCGAGCGGCCGGCATTGCCATCTGCGGCGCCATCCTGGGCGCAATTTACCCGGCCTACAAGGCGGCGCAGAAAGACCCGATCGACGCGCTGGCGTACGAATGACAGGTCTTGCAGGCTGCGAGCGCAATTAGGGATGATGTATCCCAACCAAGACTGTCATGGCGAGCGAAGTCGAGCCACCTTTTGTTTTCAAGTTCCAGACAAAAGGTTCCTCCACTTCGCCGCGCTTTGCGCGGCTCCGGTCGGAATGACATTCTTTAATTTTTTAATCCGGATACATCAATTCTGGTGCTGCTTCCAGGATTTCAGCGCTGCGAGGTTTGGCCGCGTGCCCCGGAGCCGAGCTTCATCGGCACAGTCTTCCAAGCACGCGACCTACTTGGCCTCGCGAATGAATGCCGTGAGCGCCTGGTTGAACTTCCCGGGCTGCTCGTAGAACAACAGGTGACCGGCATCTTCGAACGGGTAGAAGCTGGCGCGAGAGATTTGCGCCGCTATGCTTCTGCCCATCTTGATTCCTTCCTGGTAAATGCCTGAATCGGCCGCAAAGACCGCGACGGGCAGCTTAAGGGTCGGCAATATCCGCGCACAATCGCTCATCACGAAGTCGGAATAGATGGCCATCGCGATCCATGGCGGAGTCTTGGTCAGCTCGGCCGAAATCCATCGTACGTCTTCGTCGGAAGCGGTCCCGCCCTTGAACATTTTGCGAGTGAAGGCCGCAGCGAATTGTAACGGGTCCGCCGCATAGGTTGCGAACACCGCGTTCAGCGCGTCGTGGTTGTGGTTCTTCAGGCTGTGACTGTTCCATGACGCGGGGCTGAACGGGTAGGGCGCGGTGTCGATCAACCCCAGAGCCTTGAGGCTGCTGTCGTCCCTGTATTGGTCGTAGTACGAGAGGACGACCGGGCCGCCAAGCGACCAACCCGCCAGCGTCAGCTCTTCCAGTTGCAGCAGTTCGATAATTTCCCGGACGTCGCGCGCGTATTGCGCAATCGTGTGCCCGCTCAGTATCTTCGACGAGTTGCCGTGCCCGCGAAGATCGAGGGTGATGACGCGGAACTCTTTCGCTAGTTCGGCGACGTTTTTTTGCCAGAAGCGGGACGAGCAAGTCCAGCCGTGTACCAACAGTATCGGTTGTCCCTGTCCCCGATCTTCGTAATAAATCCGGGCGCCGTCCCGCATTCTCGCGACGTGTGCCGCCCGCAAAACATCATTGCTGCCGCTGGTCATAGTTCCTCGCGCTGCCATTGATACTGGCCGCCGCACGCCATCGTAGGCCAGCGGACGGCGGAAATCCAGAGTTGAATATCCCGCGAGTTGTTAGTGCAAAACGAGAGCCCTGGGGTCAGGCGTGCTGAACCGCCTGCGTTAGTTGCATCAGCGAAGATTTGGCATCGCCATAGAGCATCGTCGTCACCGGCTTGTAGAACAGAGGATTCTCCAGTCCGGAGAAGCCGCGGCCCTGGCCTCGCTTCAGCACGATGACGGACTTTGCGCGATCCACTTCCAGGATTGGCATGCCGGCGATCGGACTCTTCGGGTTGTCGCGCGCATCGGGATTGACAACATCGTTGGCCCCGATCACGACCGCGACATCAGTCGAAGGAAACTCCGGATTGATCTGTTCCATCTCGTACAGCGACGAATACGGGATGTTGGCCTCGGCGAGCAGGACGTTCATGTGTCCCGGCATGCGGCCGGCGACCGGATGAATGGCGTACTTGACTGTGACGCCCCTCCCCTCCAGCAGATCCCCAAGTTCGCGCACCGCGTGCTGCGCCTGCGCCGTCGCCAGTCCGTAACCGGGAACGAATATGACCCGGTTTGCGTATGCGAGTTGGACCGCTGCGTCCTCCATGTTGATCTCGCGCATAATGCCGCCCGTGTCGCCGGCGGCGGCCGATACCGCTCCGAAGCCGCCGAACAGAACGTTGGTGATCGACCGGTTCATGGCGCGGCACATCAGCACCGAGAGGATAAGGCCCGAGAAGCCGTCGAGCGTGCCGGCGATAATCAGCACATTGTTCGACAGCACAAACCCGGTGGCGGCCGCGGCCAGGCCGGCGTAGGAGTTCAACAGCGACATGACCACCGGCATGTCGGCCGAGCCGATCGGGATGACCAGCATCACTCCAAACAGGGTCGCCAGGCCCACCATCAGGTAGAAGGCCACGGCGGCCGCCGGATGCAGCAGCACATAAACGAAGCTCGCGACCGTAGCGCTGAACAACACCAGGTTGAAGATATGCTGGCCCTTGAACTGAATGGGGGTGCCCCGGACAAAGCCTTGCAACTTGCCGGCTGCGATCAAGCTGCCGGTGGTCGTCAGCGAGCCGAGCATGACTTCAAGCCCGAGTGCGCCCAGGGTGAAGCCTCCCATGGTTTCGCCGTGAATGCTGTACTCGGCGATGCCCACCAGGGCGGCGGCCAGGGCGCCGAAGGCGTGCGACAACGCGGTCCGCTGCGGCATCGCGGTCATGGGGACCCATATCGCCATCAGCGCGCCCACGATCGAGCCGATCACCAGGCCGGCAATGATCCATTCGTAACTGACGATCTCGTGATGCATCAGCGTCCCGATGATGGCCGCCAGCATTCCGGCTTCCGCCAGGAACATGCCGCGACGCGCCGTCTCGGGATGGCTCATCGCCTTCAGGCCGAGCACGAAGAACACCGACGCGAGCAGATAGGTCGCTTCGATGAAGTAGTTCGCTGTGCTCACTTGCGCACCGCCTTCTCTTGCTGCCGCTTCTGGAACATCTTCAGCATGCGGTCGGTGATCCCGAAGCCGCCGACTACGTTGACCGTGGCGGTAGTGACCGCAATGAAGCCCAGCATAGTGCTGAGCCGCGTATGGTGCGCCCCGGCGATCACGATGGAACCGATCAGCGAAATGCCGGAGATGGCATTGGTGGCCGACATCAGCGGCGTGTGCAGCAACGGGGGAACACGGGAAATAACCTGATAGCCAAGAAAAGCAGCGAGTACGAAAACGTAAAACGAAGCGATAAGTACCGCGGGATTCACGGTGCCTCCAGTTTCCCAGTTACGGGAGAGATGATGCCTGCAGCCAGTTTTGCGGCAAGGTATACCCCATGAAGCAGTCTGGCCTTCGGGGTCCCCGGCAAGCGCTTGGCGTTTGCCGGGATGACTCGCTCTAAGCGCGCGCATGCAAGGCTTCGGCAACTCGCTTGTTGACGATTTCGCCCTTGTGCGCAACGCATGAATCGCGAATGATTTCATCGTTCATGTCGATGTTGAGGGCGCCATCGCGAACCAGCAGTTGCAGAAAATTGCTGATGTTCTTCGAATAGAGCTGGCTGGCATGCACGGGAACGGTTGCGGGAAGGTTCACCGGACCGATGATGGTGACGCCGTTGTGATGAACTTCCTCTCCCGGCTGGGTCAGTTCGCAGTTTCCACCGGCGGGCGCGGCCAGATCGACGATCACCGAGCCCAGCCGCATGCCCTCGATGGCGGCGCGATCCATCAGCCGGGGAGCGCGCCGTCCGGGCACCTGTGCGGTGGTGATCACTACGTCGGATGTGCGTGCGGTCTTGGCGATTAATTCCCGGCCGCGCGCCAGTGCCTCTTCCGTGAGTTCTTTGGCGTAGCCGCCCTTGTCTTCGGTTTCTATGCCGCCAAGGTCAACTTCCAGAAACTTGGCGCCCAGCGATCGCACCTGTTCGCCGGCGGCGGCCCTGATGTCATAACCGAGAACGACGGCTCCCAGCCGGCGCGCGGTCGCAATCGCCTGCAGGCCGGCGACTCCGGCTCCCAGCACCAGCACGTGCGCGGGAGGCACCGTTCCGGCCGCCGTCATCAGCAAGGGGAACATGCGCGGCAGGTGAGCGGCCGCCAGAATGGCGGCCTTGTATCCGGCGACGGTTGCCATCGAGGAGAGTGCATCCATGGCCTGGGCTCGCGTGATGCGCGGCACCAGCTCCACCGCGAACAGGGTGGCGCCCCGCTCAATTGCCGGTTGCAACGGCGCGGGATCGTCAAGCGGACGCAGGAACCCGATAATCACCGCTCCGGGCTTGAGCAATCCGAGGTCGCTGCTGTCGGGGCAATTCACCACCGGAATGACGTCGGCGGAGGCCATCAGCAAATTTCGGTCGGAGGTCACGGTTGCTCCGGCGCGAGCGTAATCTTCGTCGGCAGAGCCGGCCGCGATTCCGCTGCCGCCCTCGACCATCACCTCGATTCCCTTCGAGACCAAGGCACGAACGGCATCGGGCAGCAAAGCCACCCGGCTCTCACCTGGAGAGATCTCCCGCAGGATCGCGATTCGCAAGGCGTTCCTCCTGTCTATCAAAGAGATGCGTCTGGGCGCGAAAGAGCTTCTCTCATTTGCTCTCAAGAGCCGTTATGCTGTTGCGTTTTGGGAATCTTGCCCTGTAGAGGGGCCGCCATGGCCCCGAGAGGCCTTCGGACCCCGAATTCGCTGGGCGGACCGGGGCAGAACATTCAACTTCCAATGAAAAAGGCAGCCGCTAAGGCTTCCGCGATATCCGCTCGCAACCAACTACCCCACGTCAGCCAACTGCGGGCGGGACGTGGGGCACCCGGCAAGTGAATTTCCACTCTTGGGTGATTATCACCGGCGGTGGCGCGCGGTCGGAGGTCAAGCGCTGAGCGCTTTCATCTCCGCATAGAGGTCCGCTTTGCCTTCAAAGCCGATGCCCGGCAGCTCGGGCATCAGAATGGAACCGTTCTCCACCTTCACTCCATCCGGGAACCCGCCGTAGGGCTGGAACAGGTCCGGATAGGACTCATTTCCGCCAAGACCCAAGCCGGCCGCGATGTTCAAGGACATCTGGTGTCCGCCATGGGGAATGCACCGGGAAGGCGACCAGCCGTGCTCGCGGAGCATCTCCAGGGTGCGCAGATACTCCACCAGCCCGTAGCTGAGGGCGCAGTCGAATTGCAGCCAGTCGCGGTCGCGGCGCATGCCGCCATAGCGAATCAGGTTGCGGGCATCCTGCATGGAAAACAGGTTCTCTCCGGTGGCCATGCTGCCCGCGTAGTGCTTGCCCAACTCGGCCTGGAGCTGGTAATCAAGCGGATCACCGGGTTCCTCGTACCAAAAGAGGTTGTACTTGGAAAGAGCTTCGCCATACTGGATGGCGGTCTGCAGGTTGAAGCGGCCATTGGCATCGACCGCCAGTCTCTGCCCAGGCTTGAGGATGCCAAGGACAGCTTCAATACGGCGCTGATCTTCGCCAAGCGAGGCTCCGCCGATCTTCTGCTTCACCACGGTGTAACCCCGATCGATATGCTTCAGCATCTCCTGCTTAAGAGCCTCAAGATCCTTTCCCGGGTAGTAGTAGCCTCCGGCGGCATAGACGAAGACGCGGCGGTTCGGCTTGCCGTCGCCGTACCTGTCGGCGAGAAGCTGGAACAGCGGCTTGCCTTCAATTTTGGCGACCGCGTCCCAGACAGCCATGTCGATGGTGCCGACGGCAACGGAGCGTTCGCCGTGTCCGCCGGGCTTCTCGTTGGTCATCATGCAGGCCCAGACCTTGGCGGGGTCAAGATTGCCACCGCTCGCGTCCAGCAGGCTGTCGGGCTTGGCCTCGAGCACCCGCGGGCGGAAGCGCTCGCGAATCAATGCTCCCTGTCCGTATCGTCCATTGGAATTGAAGCCGTAACCGACGACCGGCTTTCCGTCGCGAACCACATCGGTGACGACCGCGACCAGGCTCAGCGTCATCTTGGAGAAATCAATGTAGGCATTGCGAATCTGCGATTTGATGGGCTTGGTTTCTTCGCGTATATCGACGATCTTCATTCGGATTCCTCTGGGGTCGGTTCCCGGCGCACACGATAACCGCTGTCGGGTCGCATGCGTTAGGGAGCGGTGATTTGCATGATATGCTAAAGCCAAGTGCTGGTCACTGCCGATGGCTTCTTTCCCTATCAGGCGGCCTCTCTTCTAGATCGCTTAGATCGCTCTTAGAGCAGGTCTTTCCGAGCTATCAACCTTCGTCGGATGCACCTTCCGCAAGCTTACAATCTAGCCGGCTTGCTGGAGACTTGGGACACACAACACAAGAGGCGAAGCAAGGAATCAAATCACTGGAAGTTATGTCTGAAGCAAATGCAGTGTTAGGGAAAGCGCCACTTCCGCCGGAGTTGGAGGTCGCGGCCATGCCACGGCGCTCGCGGCTGGCCATGGGATTCCGTGCGCTCACCCACCGCAATTTCCAGCTCTTCATGAGCGGACAGCTTATTTCGCTGATCGGCACCTGGATGCAGAACATCTCCCAAGCCTGGCTGGTCTACCAGCTAACCGGTTCTTCGCTTCTGCTCGGCGTGGTCGGCTTCTCTTCGCAATTCCCGATTCTTCTTCTAGGTCCCGTGGGAGGCATCGTCGCCGACCGCTGGAATCGCCATCGGGTGGTGATCGGAACTCAGGCGGCGTCAATGATGCTGGCCTTCATGCTTGCGGGGCTCACCCTTACCGGCAAAATAAAGGTCTGGGAAATCGTCACTCTCTCGGCCCTGCTTGGCTGCGTGAACGCTTTCGACATTCCGGCCCGGCAAACGTTTCTGATGGACATGGTGGGCCGCGAAGATCTGGTGAGCGCCATTGGACTGAACTCTTCCATGTTCAACAGTGCGCGCATTATCGGTCCCGCCATCGCCGGACTGCTCGTCGCCTATATCGGCGAGGGCTGGTGCTTTTTTGCCAATGCCGTGAGCTACATCGCGGTGATTGCAGGGCTGCTGATGATGAAGCTCGGTCCTGTTGTGCGCGAAGAAACCAGCGCCTCTCACCTGGAACGCGTGGTCGAAGGCTTCCGCTTTGTCCGCAATACCGGTCCGATATTCGCGCCTCTGCTCCTGCTCGCGGTTGTCAGCCTGGTTGCCTTGCCGTTCAGCGTGCTGATGCCGATCTTTGCCGACCGCATTCTGCACGGTGGTGCGCGCGGGTTGGGCATCCTGATGGGCGCGACCGGGGTCGGAGCCGTGCTCGGTGCGCTTACGGTCGCTACCCGTCACGGAGTTCGTGGACTTGCCCGCGTAGTGGTGCTCGCCGCCGCCGGCTTCGGTACGGCGCTGATCCTGTTTTCGGCCTCGCGCTGGTTCTGGGTGTCGGCGGCGCTGCTGGTGCCGGTCGGCTACTTCATGATGCTGCAGATGACCTGCACGAACACGCTGATCCAGACCCTGTCGCCCGACCGCCTGCGCGGACGCGTCATGTCCGTCTATTCGATGATGGTCATGGGAATGATGCCGTTTGGCTCGTTCTTCGCCGGGGCTATTGCGGAACATCTAGGTGCTCCGCTAACGGTGGCGGCCGGCGCCCTGGGATGCTTGGCGGCGACCGCCTGGTTCGCGCGCCACCTGCCCAAGTTGCGCCAACAAGCGCGCGAGCAACTGGCCACCGGGCAAATCGTCGGGGATCTGCCGTAAAGGTCTCAAGGTTGCAGCGTTCCAAGTTGGCGGGCGGCCACTTTGTTGTCATCGGAATTTGTCTTCTCGCGAGTCCTCCCGAAAAGACGCCGGAGCAGGCCGAAGCCGCCCGTCCCGGCCACTTTGTGCCATAATTTCATCCATGAAACAAGTTGTACACGCCGCCTGTCCGCACGACTGCCCGGACGCGTGCGGCGTTCTGATCACCGTCGAGGATGGGCGCGCAACGCGTATACAGGGCGATCCGGCACATCCGGTCACGCGCGGGTTTTTGTGCGCCAAGGTAGCCAAGTACCTCGACCGCGTTTACTCGCCCGGCCGCGTCCTCTACCCGCTTCGGCGGGTCAAGCCGAAGGGTCCGGCGGAGGCAGCCGGCGCTGTCCTGCATGATGGGCAAGATGATGCGTTCGTGCGCATCTCCTGGGAGGAGGCGCTCGGCGAGATCGTGACGCGTTTCCGCCAGATCGCCGAGGAATTCGGGCCGGAGGCAATTCTTCCTTTTTCCTACGGCGGCACCTTGGGCGCGCTGAACAATGCCTCGATGGATCGCCGTTTCTTCCATCGCCTGGGCGCATCGCAACTCGACCGCACCATTTGTTCGACCGCCGGGGAGGCCGGACTTATCGCCGTGCTTGGCGGCAAGATCGGCACCGAACCCGAGCAGTTCCGCCACTCGCGCTTCATCCTGGTGTGGGGAACCAACGTCCATGCCAACAATGTTCACCTCTGGCCCTTCATCGAAGAAGCGCGCCGCAAGGGCGGCAAGCTGATCGTGATTGACCCCTATCCCACGCGCACGGCCCGCTGCGCGGATTGGTACCTGCCGATTCATCCGGGCACCGACTTGGCGCTGGCGCTGGCGATGATGCACGTTATCATTCGCGAGAGTCTCCACGACTCAGACTACGTTGCCCGCTACACGCACGGCTTCGACCGGCTGCGAGAGCATGTCGAGGAGTGCACGCCCGAGTGGGCAGCCCGGTGGACGGGCATTTCCGCCGAAGACATCCGGCGGTTGGCGTACGAGTATGCCACCGCTAGACCGGCGGCAATCCGCCTTGGCTATGGTGTGCAACGCGGCGAAAACGGCGGCCAGGCAATCCGGGGAATTTGCATGCTGCCGTGCCTGACCGGCTCGTGGAAGGACGTCGGCGGCGGCTTGCAGCTCTCCACCAGCGCATTGTTTCCGCTCGACAAAGCGGGCCTGCAGCGTCCTGACCTGATGCAGCAGGCGCTTGGGCGCCCAGCTCGCGTCATCAACATGGTGGAGTTGGGCAGCGTCCTGGAAAAACTTGCCGATCCTCCGGTAAAGGCACTGTTCGTCTATAACTGCAATCCCGCGGCGGTGTGTCCCGATCACAACGCCGTGGTGAAGGGCCTGTCGCGGCCCGACCTGTTCACCGTGGTACACGAGCAGTTCCTGACCGACACCTGCGACTACGCGGACATCGTTCTGCCCGCCACAACGTTTTTCGAGCACAAGGACCTGCAAGGTTCCTACGGCACCTATTTCCTCCAGGTCTCGCACAAAGCCATCGAGCCGCTGGGCGAATCGCGGAGCAATTTCGATGTTTTCGCCGAACTCGCGCGGCGCATGGGCTTCACCGAAGCCTGTTTCCACGAGTCCGTCGACGACGCCATCGACCTTGCGCTCTCGACCAACCACCCGAGGCTGGCGGGAATCGATCGCCAGCGCCTGGAACGCGAAGGCCACGTCCGCTTGAACTTCGCGGCCGCCGCGGCCGTGGCGAGCACTTCGCAAAGCGCGCCGACGCCCGATGCGCCCTTTTTGCCCTTCGCGAACGGCAATTTTTTCACCCCAAGCGGTAAGGCGGAGTTTTACAGCGAAAGTTTGGCGGGCGAGGGGGTTGATCCTCTACCTGTCTTCCGCGCACCCCGCGAATCGCGGCACTCCGGTAACAAGCGTTTCACTTTGGAGTTGCTGCCGCGCAAGCCCGACAATTGCCTGAACTCGACCTTCTGCAATCTGCCGGCGCATCAGGCGCTCGAACCAGAGCCTTGCCTGGAAATGAATCCGCTGGACGCCGCCGCACGCGGCATCAGCGACGGCGCGCGCGTGCGTATGTATAACGACCGTGGAGAACTCGTGCTGCCAGCTAAACTGGATGCATCGCTTCAGGCGGGAATGGCGGTCGCACGGCTCGGGTGGGCCAAGCTCGCCTCCGGGGGAGTGAACGTGAATGCCCTGACATCGCAGCGCCTGACTGACCTGGGCCGTGGGCCTACGTTTTACTCAACCTTGGTGGAAGTCGAGCCATCTTGTGGGCAATGAGCGCAGGGGGAGCCTGCGGGCGAAATCCTGAACGCATGCCAGGCCGGCAGGGTTCAAAAGCGCCCTCCCCTTTTGTGCCCTTTGCGACATTGCGGGACGCAACTTCGTTCGTGAGAGGTGTTTACTTAGCCAGCTCACCACGGCATTCTTTGGTTTCCGAGCTGCACTCTCGTATAATTAACAATTCTGCGCTCCAAAGTTCCTGTACTCGAGGTTTTGCTATCTTCGGAACTAATAATGTCTGTCCTGCGACTCGGAATTGTCGGCTGGCGCTTTTGGGGCGCTGCTTTGCCTTTCGCCTTTCGGCGGTCCTCCTGCTGTTGTGCTCGATGGCGCTGGCGCAGGAGGGAGTAATCGCTGACATTGTGCCGAGAGGAAACCGGCGCATTCCGGTTGACACCATCAAGTCACGCATGACCACTCGCCGCGGCGATATCTACGACCAGGTGGGACTGGAGCGTGACTTCAACGCGCTCTGGAATACCGGCTATTTCGACGATCTGCGTTTCGAACGCGAGCAGACGCCGAAGGGCTGGATCATTTACGTTTACGTCAAGGAAAAGCCCACCATCCGCGAGATCAAGTATGACGGCCTGAATTCCTTTTCGCAGAGCGACCTGCTAGACAAGTTCAAGGAACGGAAAGTGGGTATCAGCCAGGAGAGCCAGTTCGATCCCACGCGAATCAAGAAGGCGGAGGTCGTAATCAAGGAGATGGAGTCGGCTCACGGACACCAGTTCGCCACCGTGCGAACCGAAGTGCGCCCGATTCCTCCAGCTTCGGTAGGCGTCACCTTCGTGATCAAGGAAGGCCCCAAGGTTAAGGTCGGAAAGATCAGCTTCGTAGGCAACAAACGGGTCAGCTCCCGCACCTTGAGGCAGGCGATGAAGAACACGCACGCGTTTGGTATCCCCAAGAGCCTCATTTTGGAGAACCTGTTCGCGCGCACGTACGACGCCACGAAGCTCAGTGAAGACGCTGAACGAGTCCGCTACGAGTATCAAACGCTGGGCTACTACAAGGCGGTTGTGCAAGATCCGAAAACGCAGATTCACGACAAGACTGGCGTCACTTGGTACCTCCCGTTCAAGCCTAAGCACGGCAAAGTGGTCGATATCACCGTCCCGGTAGAGGAAGGCGCGCGCTACCGCCTCAAGCAGATCACATTTTCCGGCAACAAGACGATCACCAACACGGCAGTCCTGCGGAGGCAGTTCCGCATGAAGGACGGCGAGATTTTTAACGCCGACATGGTGCGCAAAGGCCTCGAGGATCTGCGCAAAGTCTATGGGGCGCTTGGGTATATTAATTTCACCTCGGTACCGGACACTACCTTAGACGAAGAACATAAGTTGATCACGCTGAAGATCGACATTGACGAAGGCAAGCAGTTTTACGTAAGGCGGATAGAATTCCAGGGCAATACGACAACGCGAGATAAGGTGATTCGGCGCGAACTGGCGATCGAAGAAGGCAACCTCTACAACAGCCAACTCTGGGAGCTTTCGCTTCTGCGTTTGAATCAGCTCAGCTACTTTGAGGCGCTTAAGCCCGAGCAGGCCTCGGAAGTCCACCAGAACGTGGCCGATAACTCCGTCGATATCACGCTCAAGTTGAAGGAGAAAGGCAAGAATTCGATCGGCCTCACCGGCGGCGTCAGCGGGATGTCGGGTACATTCATTGGCCTTAGTTTCACTACCAACAACTTTCTCGGTCTTGGCGAGACTCTCCAGGTTCAGGGAACCATCGGTCAGTACGAACGAAATGTGATGTTTGGGTTCACCGAGCCCTATCTTTTCGACCGGCCCTTGCAGACGGGCTTTACCGTTTATGCCCGGCGCTTTGATTACAACCAGGCGAAGCAGGCGAGCCTTGCCTTTGGCGCCAACCTGAACCTGCCGTTGGCACTTGCCAATTCGCTGCAAAACTACTCGCAGGCGAGCACCGGCGCCACGGTTTCGCTCAGTTATCCCATTAAGCGTTCGTTCAAGCGCGTGGGGCTGACTTACGGATTCGACGTTTCCTCGATCTCCACGTTCACGACCGCTTCGCAACTGTATTTCGAGGACGTGACTTTCCGCAATATTTCCGGGCCCAATGCGCTCAGTGGCATCAAAACCAGCAAGATTACGCCGAATTTCAGCTACAACCACATTGACTATCCAATGCGGCCGCATAACGGGAAGAGCTTTTTCGTTGGCACGGATATCTCGGGGCTCGGCGGCAATGTAAAGAGCATCCGGCCCGTCGCCGAGTACAAGCAGTTCATCCCGATGAAGGGGCTGATCCCCAAATACGGGCATCCCGCCGAGGGACGCCAGACATTCGGATTCCGCATCCAGGCGTCGCACATCTCCGGATATGGCGGGCTTGGCGCTTCACCGTTCGAGCGCTTCTTCCTCGGTGGCGATACCGACTTGCGCGGCTTCGATATCCGCGCGGTATCTCCGGTCGCGTTCCTGGCGGGTTCGCAAAGTATTACGCTGCAGAACCCCGACGGTTCCACCGTTCCACTCGATGCCAACAACCTCAGACGCGGCAATACGATCGTTCAAGTCCCGGTTTACCAGCTCGTTTTCCCCGGCGGCGACACCAGCATAATCTCCAACATGGAATATCGGATCCCGATTGTCGGCCCCGTCACCATGGCTGCCTTCGTTGACGCCGGGTGGAACATGGCGTTGCGGCAATCGCAGTTGCAAGTCTCGTCGGACGTCCTGAGTAACCCAACGACCGGTTTGAACAACCTGACCTACGGCTGTGCCGTAGTTACTCCCGCTTTCACTTGCCAGGGAAACACGCTGACCGGTTTGGGGCTCTCGCCAATTGGCGCCAATCTCCGGCCGATCTCTGGCACTAACGGCATCATGCGTATGTCTACCGGATTGGAGTTGCAGGTCATCCTGCCGGTGGTCAATGCGCCTTTCCGCATCTATTACGCGGTGAACCCGATGCGCATGAACACCATTGCCCAGCTGCCGCAGCAGACGATCACCCGGAGCATGTTCCCGCCGGGCGGGGCTGGCGACTACACCTATCAGCAGGCGATCGCGACTTATGGCGTTGGCTACCGGTTGCGCGAACCTTTCAACACGTTTCGCTTCACCGTGGCGACAACGTTTTGATCCTCATCCCAACCGGCGCAACCTGGGCCGGCTGGGCGCATTGGAAGCAGCGGAGGCAGGCGGTTTGGCAGAGACTCGTGTTTGACCGCCGCTGCCCGCAAATCTATAATTGCAGCATTCGTCTAGAGAGATTTGTCCGTTCGACAGCTGCCTAGGCTGGTCCTGCTATTGCAAAGTTTCGGTCCGAAATCCTCAGAGGCTCCAAGGAGTCAAGCAACTCAATGACACTTCATTCTTCTCGTTTCGTTCTGGTTGTTGTGGCCGTGCTTTCAATTGCCACGTTCGCACAAACTGGGTCGCCAGCGGCAGCCCCGGCAGCAACAGCTACGGCAACCCCCTCAAGAATTGGGATAGTGAATATCCAGGCCGCAATTATCGGTAGCAACGAAGGCCAGCGCGATTTCGAGTCCTTGCGAAAGAAATTCGACCCGAAACGCAACGAACTTGAGTCGCTGAACCGCGAAGTCGAAGATCTAAAGAGACAGCTCAGCACCACCGGTGACAAGCTGAACGAAGATGCCCGCGGCAACTTGCTGAAGCAAATCGATAATAAACAGAAAACGCTGCAGCGCAGCTACGAAGACGCCAACAACGACCTCCAGGCCCAGCAGAATGAAATTGCCACCCGGATCGGCCAGAAAATGATGGAAGTCCTCGACAAGTACGCGAAAGAGCACGGGTACTCCATCATTCTCGATTACTCCGGTCAGGCCAGCCCGGTACTGTGGGCTGCAACCTCGGTGGACGTGACCCCGATCCTCATTGAGGCATATAACAGCGTATCCGGTGTGCCTCCCCAGCCCAAGACGGCTGGAGCTGGCCCGGCCACGACCGCGCCCAAGACCGCTCCGGCGATCGCTCCGAAGCCCGCTGGCGGTGCGGCTACTGCTCCGAAGCAGGGCGCCCACTAGCGCAGAAGCGATGTAGCCCCGCCGGACTGCTTCGTGGATATAGCTTTCGCGAAGCTGGTCTCCGTTTGGCGGAGCCCCGATCCGTTTTCAAAGGCCGCCTGACCAGGCGGCTTTCCTTATTTGGGAAGGAGCGCGATCGCGCAGTTTCGGTGGGGCCCAAAACGGTAGGCAAATCCTGACATAAGGCTGTGGAAATTTCTGTGGAGAAAAGTGCTGCCGCACTTAAAGAAGGGCAAAAACATGCCCACAAAAGGGCGTTTATTACAGATTGATTAAAGAAAAAAACCTATATATTTAACGACTTACGAGTAATTTATACTTTCTTCTTGGCCGATGGACATTCAGTTGACAGCCATGTTCCCAAAAAGGAGTTTTGCACATTCATCACCTTAAGGGGCGATCGCCATGTCCCGGCTAGGTACGCTAAAACCGTCAGAGACAATGCCTTACAGTGTCGGGCAGCAACACTGGAAGTACCAGCCGCTTTGCACCAAAATAGGGCAGAGTGCCGCAGGTTAATTTTAGCGGGCTTTCAATCGCTATCGTCGCCCACCTTGAGCACCGCCAGGAAGGCTTCCTGGGGAATATCGACCTTGCCGACCCGTTTCATCCTGCGCTTGCCCTCTTTTTGTTTTTCCAGAAGCTTGCGCTTGCGGCTGATGTCGCCGCCGTAGCATTTGGCCAATACGTTCTTGCGGAGCGCGGCGACGCTTTCGCGGGCGATGACCTTGGCGCCGATGGCGGCCTGAATGGCTACTTCAAACATCTGCCGTGGAATCAACTTGCGCATTCTGCTGACCAGCGCCCGGCCGCGCTCGTAGGCGTGGTCTTTGTGCACGATGATCGAGAGCGCATCCACGGGATCGCCCGCCACCAGGATGTCCAGCTTGACCATGGGCGATTCCCACCAGCCGGAAAGGTGATAATCCAGCGAGGCGTAACCGCGCGATATGGTTTTCAGCCGGTCGTAGAAGTCGAGGACAATTTCGTTCAGCGGCAACTCGTAAGTCAGCAACACGCGGTTGGAACTCACGTATTCGAAGTTCTTCTGCTTGCCGCGCTTTTCTTCCACCAGCTTAAAAATCCCCCCCACGTATTCCTCGTTGGTGAGGATGTTGGCGGTGATAATCGGCTCCTCGACCTTGTCAATCAGCGTCTGGTCGGGCCATTTGGAGGGATTGTCGACGTCAAGCACCTGGCCGTCGGTAAGCGTTACTTTGTAGCGGACGCTCGGAGCAGTGACGATGAGTTCGAGGTTGAACTCGCGCTCCAGCCTTTCCTGGATGATCTCCATGTGCAGCAGGCCAAGGAATCCACAGCGGAAACCGAAGCCGAGAGCGGTGGAACTCTCCGGCTCGAAGAAAAACGAGGAATCGTTGAGCCTGAGTTTCTCGAGTGCATCGCGCAACAACGCGTGCTCGTGCGAGTCCACCGTATAAAGTCCGGCGAACACCATCGGCTTGATCTCTTCAAAGCCGGGCAGCGGTTTCGGGGCGGGGCGGTCATCGTCGGTAACGGTATCGCCTATCTTTGTGTCCTGCACGTTCTTCAGGGTTGCGAAGAAGAACCCGACCTCACCGGCCGTCAACTCGTCGATCTCGACCGGCTTGGGCGTGAGCACGCCCATGGTCTCCACCTGGAAGGATTTGCCGTTCGACATCAACCGGATCTGCTGCCCTTTTTTCATGCGGCCGTTTATCACGCGCGCCAGCACACCGACGCCGCGGTAGGAATCGAACCAGGAATCGAAGATCAGCGCTTGCAGCGGGGCATCGATGTCCCCTTTCGGAGGAGGAATCTGGCTGACGATTCTTTCCAGCACCTCGGGCACGCCTTGGCCGGTCTTGGCGCTGATGGGAAGAGCGTGGCTGGCATCCAGGCCGACGGCGCCCTCGATCATTTCCTTGGTGCGCTCAATGTCCGCGCTCGGCAAATCGATTTTGTTGATGACCGGGATGATCTCCAGCCCGTGATTGATGGCGATGTAGGCATTCGCCAGCGTCTGCGCTTCCACGCCCTGCGCGGCATCCACCACCAGCAGCGTGCCTTCGCACGAGGCCAGCGAGCGGGAGACCTCATAGGAAAAATCCACGTGCCCCGGAGTGTCGATCAGGTTCAACTGGTAGGTGTTGCCGTCCTTCGCCTGGTAGTTCATCCGCACGGCATGAGCTTTAATGGTGATGCCGCGTTCCTTTTCCAACTCCATGGCATCCAGAAACTGGTCATGCCCCAGCATCTCGCGCGCCGAGAGCGAGCCGGTCAACTCCAGCAAGCGGTCCGAGAGCGTCGTCTTGCCGTGGTCTATGTGGGCAATGATGGCGAAATTACGAATGAATTGACGGTCCATGAACTCCAGTCAGAACAAGGGCGAGGCGATCAATCGCCGGGGTCCCCGGCATGCGCCGCCGTTGCGCGTGCTGGGGTGGAATCGCGCACGGGCGAACCTAGTGTGCTGTCCCGGAAATTCGCTTCATATTTCCTGAGGTGTCATTCTGAACGAGCGAAGCGAGTGAAGAATCTATGTATTTGTTTTTTGAATACATAGACCCTTCGCTGCGCTCAGGGTGACATTCCTGAAATATGGCGCAAATTTGCGGGCACGACACTAGTCGATTGTAGCATCCAGTTCAGGCCGCCAAGCGCAACGGCCTCTGCTCCCAACCATCGCCTTCCACAAGCCGACTTGTCAGGACTTTCTATTTCTGGCGGTTTAAATTTGGGTCGCGGACTGGGAAATCAAGCTTCCGATGCGGCATGGGAAGGATAGTTCCACGCATGCTTTCCCCGAGAGAATTCTTTGAAAAGAACGCTCTTAGCCCCTCCACTTTGAGATGAACATTGTAAAGAATGGCACTCGATGCTACGGAATACGTGCGAATGAGATCGCCATTAGAAATGAAAGCGTGAAGTTTCTTATCTGAACCTGCATCATCGTCGATGCTGAAATGCGCTATCCCATTGCGTAATCGCAGATAGTGCTTAAGGAGTTTTTGTACCTTATCCAGTGGCGAAGCCTCCTCTTTTGTCATGCCTAGTCCGATCAGAACCAGCGGGTCTACATCCTGTTCTGGCGGGAGTTTTATATTAAGTCCGCGCTTGAGCATGATGGTGCGCATCAATGCTCGCAAATCATCGCACGCATCGTTCATTCTGTATCCGCAAAGAAGACGATAAAAAGGGCTTGATGAGACCAGAGCCTCTCGCCAGATGGCGTCTGCGGGAATAAATGCGGGTTCAACTACTATCCCACCCAGCGGCCCCATAGAAAGCCCCGATGAGTTCGGAAGCAGAAGGTTATATGCGATCACTTCCCCGGAATCTGGACTCAGCAACTCCAGACGGCTAATGACCAGGGGCAGCGGATAGGTCCGAACAATGCTATCAAGCAAGGTACTGAACGGTTCCCATGCGAGCCTTATTGCTTTGTCAGGAAGATCGGTTTCCACCCTCAATTCAATGTGCGAAAGGCGATTGTCTTCTCCGGCTTTCAGATCAAAATAGACGGCATTACGGCCGTTGAAACTGATATAAATCGTGAGCGGGTTCTCGTTGAGCAACAAGCTGTGCTGCAGTGGTCGTTTAATCGAGTTCTCCAGATCGCCATAAAGCGGGACATGATCAGATATAACCGCCCGTACGGTCCATAGACGGATCTTCCGTTCAGCTTCGAGACGGGCGATTTCCTTGTCATGTTCTTCTGGAATACAAATCCCGCTGACGCCCGCGGTCGGACGTGGTGGGAAAACCACCGCGTAGCGTTTTAGCATGTTGCTCCCTCCTAACCGTCATTCGCAGACGCAAGGAATACCGAAATATTGAACTAATAATGATAAACGCCCAAGTGTCCGCAAAACAGCATCCTACTCGGCGGCGGGGCTTTCCGCAGACCCTATGGGCAGCGGCCAGTGTGCGTTCTAGTGTGGTGTCCCGGAAATACCTGCCATAACAAACCCCGGGAGTGTCATGTTGAGCGTAGCGAAACATCCCATGAAAACTGCCCCAACTCGCGCCGCTCTGAGCTCTTATGAAGTCCTTGGGCTGCGTCTCAGCTCCGCGCCGCGCTGGGATTCTTCGCTTCGCTCAGAATGACACCTCAAACGTTATTGCGCGAACTTATGTGACACTACACTACGCTCCCTGGCTGCGGCCGGCACGCGCTTCCTGCAACGTAACCTTCACGTCCATTTTCGTCTTGCCGCGGAAAATCGTGACGGTGACTGTGTCGCCCGTTTTGTGGCTGTTCATCGCGTGGGCAAGATCATGCTGGTCCGCGATGGGTTGGCCATCAATGGCGACGATCAAATCACCACCCAGCATGATGGGCGTATTGCCAAGGTATGCCCGACGATTCCCCCCGCGAAGCCCGGCACGCTCGGCAGCGGCTCCGGGAACGACGGAGATGATGAGCACGCCGTAGTCGGCCGACAGGCCGATTTCCTGCGCCAGTTCGGGGCCGATGGGCAGTGACGCAATGCCGAGCGAAGGCCGGCGCACGCGCCCGTACTGCACCAGGTCATTGATAACGGCCTTGGCGGCATTGATCGGGATGGCGAAGCCGATGCCGGCGCTTTGCCCCACCTGCGAAGCAATCATCGTGTTGATGCCGATGACCTGCCCCTTCGAATTCAGCAGAGGACCTCCGGAATTGCCGGGATTGATCGCCGCATCGGTCTGGATAGCCTCATCGATGAACGCTCCGTCGGGGGTCTGCACCGAACGAATGGAGCTGACGATGCCGCGCGTCATGGTTCCGGCAAAGATGCCGAAGGGGTTGCCGATGGCAAACACTTTCTGCCCGACCTGCAATCCGCGCGAATCGCCGAGCACCACCGACTCCAGGCCGGGCGCCTTTATCTGAATGACCGCCATATCGTGCGCGCGATCCAGGCCGATCACCTCTGCCTTGTACTTCTTCTTGTTCGCCAGCGTTACCTCAAGCCGGTTTGCGTTGGCCACTACGTGGTAGTTGGTGAGGATGTGGCCTTCCTTGTCGATGATGAAGCCGGAACCCGCGCCCTCCTGCGGCACAGGCCCATAGAAGAAATCAAAGGCCATCTGCGTGGACGTGACGTTCACCACCGAGGGCGAGACACGCTTGTAGATTTCTACGTTGTTCTGCTCCTCGGGGTCGAGCGCCGGTGCTCCGGCTGCTTGCGTAATCTGCGGCGGCTCGCGATTGCCGGTGAAAGGGACAGCGCCGGGATGATGCGAAGTGTAGTAAAGAAAAGCGGCTGCCAGAAGAACACCAACAGCGATCGGTCGTAGCAGGTTCATATTTTTTGCAATAAGGTTATAGATTTCTGACAAACGATTAAAGATAGCCCGACGGTGATCACCGGCCGTGCCGCTCGGCCTCGCGCAGTTGTTGCCACACCTTCTCGACCTGCCGTGCTGTGTCTTCCAGAGGCCCGGAATTCTCGATGACGTAGTCGGCGCGTGCCGCTTTCGCCTCATCGGGCCACTGAGCGCTCATGCGCCGCTCGACATCGGCACGGGCGGCCTCGAACGTGATGCCCACTCGTTGTGCGAAGCGCCGTATCTTGCTTTCCAACGGGCAGGTCACGACGATGATGCGATCAAAGCGCTCGTGCCCGCCCGCTTCATAGAGCAGCGCCGCCTCGCAGACGGTGATCGCCCGCGGATCGCGACGCCCTGCTTCGTCCATCCAGCGGTCTTCAGCCTGCAGAACCGCCGGATGCACAATGGCATTCAGTTCCTGGATGCGTCCGGCGAAGGCCAACTCCGCCAGCTTCGGGCGGCTAATGCTTCCGTCCTCATTCAGAATGCCGCTGCCAAAGTGCTCGACCACAGAGGCATAGACCTTCTCGCCCGGCCGCATCAGGTCATGCGCCAGCTTATCCGCCAACAGAACATAAGCGCCGCGCTCGCGCAGCATCTGCGCGACCGTCGTTTTACCGCAGGCGACACCGCCGGTAAGTCCTACGCGCAACATGTGCCGGTCTCCACAACGCCTTCGAATAGTATTTGCAGAATAAATATTCTTCCTGATCAGGGTTACTGCATTCTCGTGACTTTGTTTAGGATCAAGTAAACAAAGTTGTCGTTTAGCATTTGGTAACTACGCGTCGAATTTAATTTTGGTACAAACGTCTCATGTCTCAAGATGTTTGCGCATTATCGGACATAACAACCCAAAATTTTGTGCGCAAAAACATCGTTTTTTGCTGGCAAAGAATGCACGAAAAGCCTCGTAAGACATTTGGGTTCATCCGCTTGCACGATATTTCTCCGGCGCGGCTGAAAATGGCTCTGCTACAACACAACTATCATCTTCATTTAAAACCACTTAGCTTCGCGTGACCAGTGCTTCGGCGCATTGCGGCGGCTTTCACCGTGTTCACCATCAGCATGGCAATCGTCAGCGGACCAACGCCGCCGGGTACAGGGGTGAGCGCACCGGCGACCTGGGCGACCTTGGGATGTACGTCTCCAACGAGGGTCGAACCCTTGGCCGCAAAGTCCGCCTCCCGCTTGGCATTGCCGGCAAAATACTTGTCGAACTCGGCGCGGTCGGTGATGCGATTGATACCGACGTCGATGACGGTAGCGCCCGGCTTGACGAACTCGGGCGTGATCATACCGGTTCTTCCTATGGCGGCAATCAGGATGTCGCCGCGGCGACAGACTCCGGGCAGATCGCGGGTGCGCGAATGGCAGATGGTAACGGTTGCGTTGGCGTTGGTGAGCAGCATCGCCACGGGCTTGCCCACAATGTCGCTGCGGCCAACCACGACCGCTTCCTGTCCCTCGATGGGAATCTGCGACCGGCGGAGGATCTCGATGACTCCGGAGGGAGTGCATGGCACCAGTCCGGGACGCCCGGTCGAAAGATAGCCCACGTTGAGCGGATGAAAGCCATCCACATCTTTGGCGGGATCGACCGCCAGCAACACACGCTTGGAGTCCACCTGCTTGGGCAAGGGAAGTTGCACAAGGATGCCATCGATATCGTCGCGGGCGTTGAGCCCGGCGATCAGGGCCAACATCTCCTCGGTAGTGATGTCTTCCGAAGGGGTTATTTGCTCACTGAACAATCCAAGCGCTTCGCAGGTTCTCACCTTGTTGCGCACGTAGATCTCCGAAGCCGGATTGTGGCCCACCAGAACGGCGGCGAGGCCCGGTCTGAGGCCGCGCAGGCTCAGGTCCTTCACTTGTTCCGCGACCTCCGCCTTAATGGCAGCGGCAATTCTGTTTCCGTCCAGAACGGTGGCTGGCATGGCTTCGCACCTATCCCTGAAAGTGTGCTCCGCATCTAGTGTATCAACCCATAGCGTGGCGCCGCTGCCGTAAGATGGCCGCAACCATCAGACTGGGGCCGGGTTTATCAGTGTAGCAAGGGTGAGTAAGGCGCACTAGTTAGAAGAAAGTTATCTCTTGATAACGCCTGTCGCGGGTGAATGCTGCCGGCGCCTCCAAGGAATGCATGGGGAGCACTTTGGTGAAAAATACGTGCAACGTCCTTGGGTGATCGCGAGTCTAACCGAAGTAGCAGAGTAGGTCGGAGGTGAGGTATGCGGGAGAACCTGACGGAGAGCTGCAAGTTTTCGGCGCCAGAGGTGGCTGGGCTGCGGAACAGTATGCTGCAAGAGGTACTTGATCTGCGCGCCGCGGCGGAAGTGCTCCAGCTATTCCTCATGGGCAGGGGATACGGAGTCTCCAGCGACGATGCCCGCGAAGCAGTCCGCCGGTTTGGCGTAGCGGGCTGGCCGGTCGAGGCGATCCAGCGGGAGCTGAACCGGATTGCTCTGGTTCAATAGACCTGGTTCAGGAAATCTGGTCCAGTAGCTTGGTTTTAGAAGGGCCTGCGCAATCGGCGCGGGCCCTTTGATTTTGGCGGCGGCCAACCCCCGTTGAACCCGGATTGCATCTACCGCCGTACTCCGTCGAGGCACATACCTACCCCGAAATACAAGTTCCTGTTGTGCTGCCCCGGATAATTTGGTAACAATGGCAGCGCTTTCAACGCTTCCGTCTGCGTCGGTACCTGTTGGAACGTTGAAAGAACTCGGTGCTGCCGCAATTGCGCAGGCAGAGCGGGGTAAAAGGAGGCTTGGGTAATGCAGAATCGCAGAGAGTTCCTGAGACTGACGGGCGTTGCCGCCATCGCAGCCAGCGGTGGAGTGGGTGTGGCACAGGCGGAAGTGAAACCTGCCGCCAACTATAAGCGAGGCATGGCGCGCGGCTTGACGTTGCTGACCATGCGGCGTAGCGGGGAATATCGGCTCGGCGTAAAGACCAACAAGGGCATTCTGGACGTGAAGGAGGCAGCCGGCAAGTTGAAGATGGGCGCTCCAGCCACTATGGACGAGCTGCTGCAAAACGAGGATGGCCCGAGGCTGAACGCGCTGGTCGATGCCGCACTGAAGTCGAATGCGGCCGTGTCTGTTTTCCTTAAAGAAGAAGCTATCGAGTACGGACCGGTTGTGGTCCAGCCGGAAAAGATCATCGGCGTCGGGATCAACTATCGGAAGCATGCCAAGGAAGTAAACATGCCGATTCAGAAGCGGCCCGTGCTCTTTAACAAGTACAATTGCGCGCTGAACCGTCACCAGGGCACAATCAAGCTTCCGGTCGAGGTAGCCACCAAGTTCGATTATGAAGTCGAACTGGTGATCGTGATGGGCAAAGAGGCGCGCAACGTCAGCGAGACCGATGCGCTCTCATACGTCGCCGGCTATTGCACCGGCAACGACTTCTCGGCGAGAGACTTGCAGTTAGAAGTCTGCCTTATGCTGGGAAAGACGCTCAACGAATTTGCCCCCCTGGGCCCATACTTTGTTACCGCCGATCAGGTAGATCCCGACAACCTTAAGATCGAATGTCGCGTGAATGGCGAGACGCGCCAGTCGTCCAACACCAGCGATATGATCTATGGCTCGCGTCAGCTCGTCAGCTACATCTCACGCTACGTTACGCTCAGGCCCGGCGACATTATTTTTACCGGCACTCCGGAAGGCGTGATCCTGGGGAAGCCCAAGGACAAGCAGGTCTGGCTGAAAGCCGGGGACAAGCTTGCCTGCAGCCTGGAGAAGCTGGGAGAGCTGAGGTTCGAATTGGTCTAACCGCGCGCAGCAGCGGCAACACAGTTCTTTTTTGCCGAGCCCCATTCGGTGCGAATTGCGCGGGATGACACCCGAAGGAACTACCCCAGGTTAGCCCAATCACCCCAGCGAGCGGTGCTCGCCGGGGACCCCGACGGGCGAACGTGGGGTACCCGGCGGACGTTTTCGCGTCCGAGAGACCCTTCCTGATCAGCAATGCCTTTCAGCGCTGGCACAGTCCAGGAAACTACCCCACGTTAGCCCCAATCACCCCAGCGAGCGGTGCTCGCCGGGGACCCCGACGGGCGAACGTGGGGCACCAGACATAAAGAAATACCTTTCAGGGCTGCTCGATTGACGTAGAGATCGATATATGCAAAGATTTATAGCTATATATGCCGGAACTTTCGCACTTTACGGCTGAGTTCTTCAAAGCCCTGTCACATCCTTTGCGGGTGCGGGTCTTGGACTCATTGCGCGGCGGCGAGGTTGGGGTCAACGAACTCAGCGCCCGTCTGAACGTCGAGCAGACCACGTTGTCTCAGCAGCTCTCGGTTCTCCGGAAAAGCAACATTGTGGGCGGCCGGAAAGAGGGCCAGAACGTTTATTACTCGGTGCGGGACCCGGAGATTTTTCGTCTGCTGGACGTGGCCAGGCGGATCTTTAACAACCAGCTTATTGATGTCAGGGACCTTCTGGCGCAATTAGGTCCGACGGGCGAAAAGTGAAGCTCTTTTCGTCGTCAGCCGAACTACCCCACATTAGCCAACTACGGGCAAATGTGGGCCACCCGCTGGGCAAAGCTAAAAGCCCCACCCTGCGCCGAAAATCACGGCGCAAGGGTAGGGCACCCCGAGATTGCTTTGATTCAGAAAGGGTGAGCCCCAACGCCGGGAAAAAAGCGAAATTACCCCACATTAGCCAACTACGGGCAAATGTGGGCCACCAGACCAGACGGCGAACATGGGGTACAGACCAGGCTAGATGCGCGCTATTTGCGTGACGAGAACTACCCCACGTTAGCCAAAAACGGGCGAACGTGGGGCACCAGATGAAAACACAGAGTTTGTCGATATGGCAGGCCAAGACATTTAATGATTGAAATTCTGTTCAAGTTGGTTTTGTCAGTATTACTTGTTCTCCCCGTGGCGGTCTTCGCCGTGCGAGGGAAAAAAGCGCGTTTGCTACCGGCGCTGCTACTGTTTGGCGCACTCGTGGCGGGAGCGCTTGCCGCGATTTTAAGCCTCGGCCAAGGCGGCCATGTTCGCCTAGACCTCTCAAGCCTGACGCCGCTTTCTTTCGTGCTCGGCATTGACCGGCTGAGCGCCTACTTTCTGCTGTTGATCTGCCTGGCCGGCGCGCCAGTCGCGCTGTTTTCGGCGGGGTACGTGGAGCGCCACTACAGCGGACGGCGCCGGGATTGGCTGTGGGCTTTGCTGCCGCTGTTCCTGCTTTCGATGATCGTGGTGGCCACCGCTGCCACGGCCTTCGCCTTTCTGTTCGGGTGGGAGCTGATGACACTGTTCTCGGCGGGCCTCATCCTGATCGACGGAGATGGCGGCCAGCGGCGCCAGAACATCTTTACCTATCTGCTGATGATGCATGCGGGCGCGGCTGCCGTCGCTGCCTCGTTCTTTGTCTTCCTCCCGCACTCGGCGAATCTCGATTTTGCTTCCATGCGCGCGGCGTCGCCCGTGCTATCGGCAAGCGCCCGCAACGCCATCTTCCTGCTCGCCTTCCTCGGATTTGGAACCAAGGCAGGCATCGTCCCTCTGCATCTGTGGCTTCCGAAGGCTCATCCCATTGCGCCCAGCCCGGTTTCGGCGCTGATGTCGGGCGTCATGTTAAAGACGGCCATCTACGGATTTGTGCGCCTGGTATTCGACCTCATGGGAGGCGGACCGAGCTGGTGGGGATATCTGGTGCTGGCGGCCGGCGCCGTCTCAGGTGTTCTGGGCGTGCTGTATGCCATTGCCGAGCACGATCTGAAGCGCCTGCTCGCATACCACAGCGTGGAGAACATCGGCATTATCTATCTGGGTTTGGGTGCGTCGATGATCTTCACGGCGCACCATGCCCTGCCGTGGGCCGCGGTGGCGCTCATGGGTGCGCTGCTGCACTCGCTCAACCATGCGCTGTTTAAGAGCCTGCTGTTCCTGGGCGCCGGCGCCATCGCAGACGCTACGCACACGGTCGATATCGAAGAGCTTGGCGGATTATTCAACCGCATGCGCGTGACCGGAAGCGTCTTTCTTGTCGCCTGTTGCTCGATTGTCGGCTTGCCGTTGTTCAATGGGTTCGTCAGCGAGTGGCTCACGTTTCGCAGCTTTGTGGCTGGCGCAACCCTTGCCAGTCTCTCGCCGGCAATTGTTCTGCCCTTGATGGCAGGCGTGCTGGCGCTCATCGGCGGATTGGCAGCCGCGTGCTTTGCCAAAGTTTATGGGGTCGCATTTCTGGGCCGGCCGCGCAGCAGGGAGGCCGAAGACGCGCGCGAAGTTTCACGGAGCATGCAAGCCGGGATGGTGATGTTGGCCGCGGCCTGCATCATCATCGGCATTGCGCCCGGCATCGTGTTGTGGCCGTTGAGTGGGGTGGTTCAGCAACTGCTCCCCGGCGCTACGCTGCCGGCATCGGCGATGTCGATTACGCGGGTGATCCCTTGGCTTGCGGTTGTGGTGGTTGGCGTTGTGTTCGCGACCATGTTGGTACGCCGCGTTTCGCGTACCACGCCCACCTGGGCCTGCGGACTGCCGGGACTCGACAGCCGGATGCAATACACGTCCACGTCCTTTTCCAAGCCGCTGCGCCAGGTGTTCTCACAGGCTTACAAGCCCGACCGCACGGTTGAAATTTTGCCGGTTGACCAGCCATGCTTTCCGGCCTCGATTTCTTATAGCTCGGTGCGCACGACGTCATTCGAGCGGTCGCTCTATCGTCCAGCGCTGGACGGAATCGTCGCCGCGGCCAATCGACTCAGGCGGTTGCAGACGGGAAATATTCAGGTGTACCTGCTTTACATGTTTCTGGCACTGGTTGCCCTGCTGGTCTTCATGAGGTTTGCATGACATTTGCGATCGACTTTTTGCAGGTGCTGATACTGGTTGGTACGGCGCCGCTGCTGCGCGGACTGGTTGGGCGCATCAAAGCGCGCATTCAGAATCGGCGCGGTGCAAGCGTGTGGCGTCCTTATGCCGACCTGCGCAAGCTGTTCAGCAAAGAAGACCTGATTTCCGCCACCGCTTCTCCGCTGTTCCGCCTGTCTCCGATGATTCTGTTTGCCGCGACGGTGGCGGCGGCTGCATTTGTCCCCACGCTGCACGGCTTCGCGCTGCTGGGCACGGCCGGCGATTTCATCGTGCTGGTGTATTTGCTGGCGCTGGCGAGGTTCTTCCTGATTCTGGGAGCCATGGATGGCGGCAGCTCGTTCGGCGGCATGGGAGCGAGCCGCGAAGCGCTGGTTTCAACGCTGGCGGAGGCGCCGCTTCTGCTTGCGCTGGTTGCGGTTTCGATCGTGGCGCACAGCACGAGTGTGGCGGGAATCGTGCGCTGGTCGAGCGGCCAGCCGTTCTTTCATCTTTCGCCGGTACATGCGCTGGCGTTCGTTGCCTTCACCCTGGTCGCCATCGCCGAAACCGGGCGGGTTCCAATCGACAATCCAATCACGCACCTGGAACTCACGATGATCCATGAAGCCATGGTGCTCGAGTATTCCGGCCCGAGCCTGGCGTTGATCGAGTGGGCGAACGCCATAAAACTGAACCTCATGCTGTCGCTGCTCGTCGCTGTCTTCATGCCCTGGGGCATCGCGCCGGCCACTTCTCTTCACGGGCTGGCGATTGCACTGGCGGCGTACGCGCTCAAGATGGTGTTGCTGGCGGTTCTATTGGCCGTGCTGGAAAGCAGCGTCGCCAAGCTCCGCATGTACCTGGTGCCGGATTTCCTGGGGGTGGCATGTGCATTGTCGATCCTGGCTGTGGTATTCACTGCGCTGAAGAGGTGAAGGATGGGGTTGGTTGAATTTGCGGCGGCTAAGACACTGGCGTCCTCGGCCGTATTCCTGTTTATAACCGTGCTGTTGATGGCGGCTGCCAAGCGGACTTCCACCTGCATCATGCTGTTCGGCGTCCAGTGCGCGGTGATCACCGCACAGATCCTGGCAGCGGCTTTCGTGTATCACTCCCGTGAAGCCTACGTGGTCGCCGCCATGGTCTTCGTCGTGAAGGTGCTGGCGATTCCCTATGCGCTGCTTGGCATCAGGAAGCGTCTCAACGTGCCGGGAGGCGTAAGCGCCTCCACCACGCCGGCGCAATCGGTCTACATCGCCGCTGGGCTCATCCTGCTGGCCTTCCTTGTGGTTCAGCCTTATGTCCGCGCTCTCGCGCTGGACGGCGAAATGCTGGCCGCCGCCACGGCCGTCCTGCTGACCGGCGCGTTTCTCATGGTCAGCCGCAAAAAAGCGTTGATGCAGGTGATCGGATTGCTCGTGCTGGAAAACGGCATTTTCCTGGCGGCGCTGACCACCACGTTCGGCATGCCGCTGGTGATCGAGATGGGCATTTTCTTCGACCTGCTGATTTGTGTGTTGTTATTGGGGGTATTTGTGTTTCGCATTCGCGATACTTTCGAGCACGTGGACGTTTCCAAGTTGCGGCGACTGAGGGGCTGAGCGCATGACACTATGGCTCCCACTTCTACTGCCGCTGTTTGGCGCCCTCGTGATGCTGGCATTTAAGAATCCCCGAACGGCAGTTCGTGTCGCGCTCGGCATCGGCGTGACTGAGGCTGCCCTGCTTGGTAATTGCGTGGTGAAACTCCGTGCCGCCGGCGTGCTGCAAGAGGGACGGTACCTGCGCGGCGACGGGCTCACATCGTTTTTCTTGATCAATCTCACCCTCGTCTTCGCGCTCGTGCTGGCGTATTCGGTGGGCTACCTGCGTCACGTTCCCAAAGGCCGCTTCTCCTCGCCGCGCTGGTTTTATGCGCTGGTGTTCCTGTTCCTGTTCACCATGTTGGCCGTGTACCTTTCGGCAAACCTGGGCATGATGTGGATCGCCATCGAGGCCACCACGCTGGCGTCGGCGCTGCTGGTCGGCTTTTACAACACGCAGGGGGCGGTCGAGGCGGGCTGGAAGTACCTGATCGTCTGTACCGTGGGAATTGCCTTCGCGCTGTTCGGCACGATCGCTCTCTACCTGGCAGCCGTTCGCGGCGGAGTGCCGGCGGAGATGGCGCTGGATTGGGCTGTGCTGATGGACGCGGCGCCGCAGATGAGTGCCGCACGTGAACTGCTGAAACTGGCCTTCGTGTTCGTGGCCGTAGGTTACGGCACCAAGATCGGCTTCGTGCCCATGCACAGTTGGCTGCCCGACGCACATGCCGAAGCGCCTTCGCCAATCAGCGCATTGCTCTCGGCCGCGCTGCTGAACTGTGCCCTGTATGCTCTGCTGCGGGTGGAGGCCATCACCTCGCGAGCCATCGGCCACGGCTTCAGCCACACCCTGCTGCTGGCCTTTGGCGGGCTATCCGTACTCACCGCCGCGTTCCTGATGATCGTGCAGCGCGATCTGAAACGGCTGCTGGCCTACAGCAGCATCGAGCACATGGGAATCGTCGCCCTCGGCGTTGGCCTCGGCGGAACGCTGGGGCTCTACGGCGCGCTACTGCATGCCTTCAATCACTCGCTCGCCAAGACGCTGCTGTTCTTCACCACCGGCAACATTCGCGAGGCCTTCGGAACCCTGCGCATGGACCGCATTCGGGGCATGGCGCGCGCGTTGCCCTACACCAGCGCCGTGCTGGTCGCCGGCGGCCTGGCAGTGGCCGGCATGCCGCCCTTTGGGCTGTTCGTCAGCGAATTCATCATCCTGACATCGGCGTTTACGCAGGCCCGCTACCTGGTGGCGACGTTGATCCTGGCGGCGATTTCGATCGCCTTCGGGGCGCGGCTTTACCACTGTCAACGCATGCTGAGCGGCGAAGCGAAACAATTATCGGCCAGGCCAAAGGCGCCGATTTCTGAAATTGCGGCAATGTGCGTGTGCGGCGCTTGCTTGTTGGTCCTCGGACTGTGTATCCCCGCCGCGTTCACGGCGGTGCTGCGCAATGCAATGGCGGTGCTGCAATGAACGCATCCGGCCGCTCCAGAACCGCAGCCGGCGTGAGCGAAGCGCTGTCGCTGCTGGATGCCGGCAATTCCCGTCTGGTCTCGATTTTCGGCAGCATCGACGGGAATGGCGCCCGGCATGTGCATTACATTATCGACGTGGACAACCGGGAATACCGGCAGTTCAGCGCGGCGGTGGAGGGCGCGATTCCGTCGGCAACGCGCACCACGGCCGCGGCCGCCTGGTATGAGCGCGAACTGCACGATCTATACGGTGTCGACATTAGTGGTCATCCCAACCTGCAGCCGCTTGTGTTTCATGAAGGTTGGCCGGCCGGCGTTCACCCGCGCCCCGGCCACGCAATGTCATCTGGCGGCGAATATCGTTTCTTGAAGGTTAAAGGGGAAGGTGTGTGCGAGGTGCCGGTGGGACCAGTGCATGCGGGCATCATCGAGCCCGGGCATTTTCGGTTCAGCGTTGTCGGCGATACCGTGCTTCACCTCGAGTTGCGGCATTTCTACACCCATAAAGGCACAGAGGCGCTGTTTGAGGGCACGCCGGTGATGCGCGGATCGATGGTGGCCGAGTCGGTGTCGGGCGACAACTGCTTTGCCCACGCGGTTGCCTATTGCCAAGCCGTCGAAAATGCCTTCGGTGTGTCGGTTCCGCCGCGGGGAAGGGCATTGCGGCTCATCGGCCTCGAGTTGGAACGCATGCTGGCGCATATCGCCGATGTCGGCGCGTTGTGCGGTGACGTGGCCTTTGCCGTCCCAGCGGCGTATACAGCACGTCTCAAGGAACTGCTGCTACAGACCTCCGCCCGCTTCTTCGGAACGCGTTGCTGGCGGGGCCTGGCGCTGCCGGGCGGCGTCAAGCGCGATTTGGCGCCTGAAAATGCGCATGCGCTCGGCGGCAGCATCGCCGGCGCGGCGCGCGACTTCGCAGAATTGGCGCGGATCATTCTTGACACGCCTTCGGTGCAGAACCGCTTCGAGTCAACGGGCATCTTGAAACGCGAGCTGGCGCGCTCGCTGGGAGTGGTCGGCCCGGTGGCGCGGGCAAGCGGCGTCAGACTGGATGTTCGCCGCGATCACCCTTATGGCCGGTATCGCTCGCTTTCACTGGAGGTTCCGCACTATCACCAGGGCGATGTGCTGGCCCGTGCGCGCATCCGCATCGACGAGACCGCCATTTCGGCCCGCCTGATCGCCGAGACGCTCGAGAGCATGCCGGCCGGTGCGATCGCGACTTCGGTGCCCAGCGAAGGCAGCGCCGAAGGATTCTCCGCTGTCGAGTCGCCGCGCGGCGAGCTGCTCTACTGGATTCGCGTGCACGACGGTTACGTCCGGCGATGCCACATCAAATCGCCGTCGTTCCAGAACTGGCCTGCGCTGCCGCTCGCCATGCCCGGCAACATCATCGCCGACTTCCCCCTGATCAACAAGAGCTTCAACCTTTCATACTCTGGATGTGACCGATGATCTTCGACATAGTCGCGCGCAGCCTGGCCAGTGACCGAACGCTTGTCTCCGTCGAGGAATTGCTGGGCGATTGCGCCGGCAGCCGAATGCCCGACGTACAGCCCGCAATGTTGAGCACTGGCCTGGCACAGCGTGCGGTGGATGCTTGTCCTACGTCGGCGCTTCGGCTGGAGCAGGCAAACGGTGGTACGCACCTCGTCATGGATTACGGCGAATGCACCGGATGCGGAGATTGCGTGCAGGCGGGTCAAGGCGCGTTCCGCATCGCGGAACGATTCATGCATTGCGGCGTTGCCAGAGCAGGACTGATTCGCCGGTGGGACATTTCCGGCCATAGCGAAATATTCGCCGACGACCCAGTCGCAGCGGACGCCGGCAACGAGATCCTGGCGCTGCTTGGCCGGGCGCTGAATATCCGCCAGGTCGACGCCGGTTCCTGCAACGGGTGCGAATCTGAGATTGGGGCGTTGACGAATCCTTACTACGATCTCGAACGTTTCGGTATCCACTTTGTCGCATCGCCGAAACATGCAGACATGCTGCTGGCGACCGGCCCGGTAACGCGCAACATGTCGGAAGCCCTGAAGCGCACTTATGAAGCTACGCCCGCACCGAGGCTGGTCGTCGCCGTCGGAGCGTGCGGATGCACTGGCGGTGTTTTTGCCGGCAGCTATGCCGTTGCCGGCGCCGTCGACGCCGTGATTCCGGTTGACGGCTACATACCGGGATGTCCGCCGACGCCGGCCATGCTTCTGACTGGAATTTTGCGGGTCCTGCGCGGCAGCGCGATCGCGAATAGCTGAAGTCAACCCAAGCCCATCATCGGACTCACACTCACGGTCATGTTCGCCGATTGCCCGGCGGTGACGGAAAGGCTTGTCGTCGAGGTTACAAGGGAGAAGTCGCCTCCCGCCGTGCCTGCCGAGGCCAGTGAGATTGCGCCGAAGAGTCCGCCCTTTTCTCCGTTGGGGCCGGCGCTGAAATAAAGCGTGTTAGGGTCTCCTACTCCACCCTGTCCGAAGGTCATATCCCACAGACCCGGGTTCGCAATCGGATTACCGTTTGCATCCTGGAGCTGGCCTTTGAAAGAGAAGGTGTTGGCGTCGAACGCATTGATCGTGCCATCGCCGAAATTTCCGATCAGCAAAGCTCCGCCAAGACTGCCAAACCCCGCCGGAGCGAGCGTCGCGGCCCAGGGAGCGTTGAGCGTACCGCCCGTCGCAACACGCTTTATCAGGTTGCCGTTCATGTCAAACACGTCAACGATGCCGTTGCCGGCGCCTTCCTGCGGCGGGCCGCCACCGGGTCGCTGAAGAGCGTAATCGATGAATACCTGCTTATTCAGCACATGGATACCGTAAGGCGCGTAGGCGGTGGGAAGCGTCGTGTCGCTGAAATTGCCGGCGAGCGCCGCGGATGCAAACTTGTTGTTGAACACGTCGACCGTGCCCTTGCCGAAGTTGGCCGCCAGAAGCATGTTTGCGGAACCGTTGTTGACGAGCGCCAGGCCGGTGTAAACCGCGCCGGCAGCGGAGTTGTCAACCGCCCCTACGGCGTTGGTAAGATTCGCGTTCCATCCCGCGATGGTCCCGTCGGTGGTAGCAAATAAGAATGTCGCCGGGATGCCGTTGCTCAGGACGAAGTCCGTGTTCGAGGGATTAAAGACGATTCCCGTAGGATGGCCGGCGGTAGAGCTTCCGGGGCCGGGAATGCCGACATCAAACTGCTTGTTTCCCGCCGCGTCATATACTTCGGAGACTCCGCCGCCCTGGCTGTTAACCCAGAACGGAGTGTTCTGTCCAATTGCTATGCCCCAACCATTGATCAACGTGGGATCGGTGTGCTGCGCAGTGATCGATCCATCGGAGACGAGATTGGTTTGTTGATAACTGCTGGCGGACTGCGCATGCGCCGGCGCGCACCAACCTGCGACAAGAAGAGTCGCAAGAAGTGAACTTAGAGCCCTGATGTTTAGACGGAACTGCCTGCCAGCGAACAGGTTTGCCACACGATTGAAAAGCGACGTCATTGGAATGCTCCAGCATCTTTACTGATTGGCCTTGTCTGTTTCAAAAGCCACTGTGAGCATGGGGCGCCAGGTTTTCTTATGTGTCACGGAATTGTCAGCCGGTTGTAGTATTACCGTCTAAAAACGAGTTGACGGTCCTTGCGGATCGGAAGAGCGCGGGACAGCAGTGCAACGACGCACGCGGCTCAAAAAGCATCCAGCACCGTACGTGGGGCTTCCTTTTGGGGGATGAGCGTTCGGCGAGTAATTCAAAGCCGAGTTCCCGCCCAGCAATGCTCCTGCTCATATGTGGCCGCCACACCTCTATCCACAATGAAGGAAGTCCTCGCCGAATTATCGCGAGGGTGCCCGGCTTCGGAATTACAATACGGGTATGCAGCGAGCAGCCCTATCTGCGTTGCTGGTCGCCTCCGTACTGTTTGCCGGTAATCTGCAAGCGCGGCGAGGGGGCGGCACGTTTCGGGGCGGTGCTGCGGGGCATTCTCACTTTCATATTTCTCGCAACTCCAATGCGATTCTTGTTCCTCTCTGGTATGACGAGCCGTTTGAGTACGAATCTTCTCCATTCATCATTGTGCAGCCCGACAAATCGCAGCCAGCGACACGGAAGATTCCCGCTGTCAGCTCGCAGATAATCGAGGTATCGGGCACAGCGAGCTTAGCAGCCTCCAAACCGTCACCGCCCGCAATATTTATTTTGAGGAACGGTGAGCGATTCGAAGCTCGGCGATATCTGCTCACACATGATAATTTGTCCCTCACCGTCGATCGGCGGCAGCGCACCATTCCACTTGCTATGCTCGATCTTGACGCCACGCTTGCCGCCAATCGGGAACGCGGAATCGACTTGCGGATTCCTGCCGACCAGAGTGAGATTTCCGTGGGCTTTTAACCGAAGGGACTGCGCTGAATGCGCTTTCCTAATCACGTCTTTCCGTTCTATATCTTATGGAGCGATTCCAGATTTTGGCGCAGCCATGGTGGGTCAATCTCCTGCTTCTCGTTCCTGCACTTTCATATCTCCTCTGGCGGCGAAAAGGTCTGCTGCTCAGCTGGCGGAAGCTCGTGATGCTGGCATTGTTTGGCGCATCTTTCGGCTACGTGGAAGCTGCTGTAGTGGTTTACCTGCGTACTGCCGCGGGCGCAGTTGGACATTACAGCAGCACGATTTCCGAATTGCAATACTCGTCAACAGTCTATCAGCAAGCGGTATCGGCTCTTGTTCAATTTCCCCAGAGCCTGCGCACGATTGAAGTGTTTCGCGAAGCAGCAACGATGATCATGCTGGGCACAGTCGCCGTGCTTGCGGGCGCCAGAGCTAAAGAGCGTTGGGGTTCGTTTCTATGGGCATTTGCTGCGTGGGACTTAGCCTACTACGCGGGGCTATGGGCGATACTACGATGGCCATCTTCACTCAAAGACTACGACGTGCTTTTTCTAATTCCGGTGCCTTGGGTCGCACAGGTATGGTTCCCACTGCTCGTGAGTGGCCTGTCTCTGCTTATCATCGTCCTCTCCCGAATAGAAAAGGCAACTAGCACGCAAGTCCATGAGTAGACATTAGCTTTGGCTGGGTCAATTCCTCAAGAACGACGACCCAGCGTGTGCGGAGGCCGTCGTTCGATGTCTACTGAGTTGGGGGACACGGAACTGGTTTTGAATAGTCCGGCATCCTAATTACCTTCCCACTTTGGTCAACCTTTGGAGCGTAACATTGAGTTGCAGGCGGCGGTGGAGGGTCGATACTTACGTACGGGGGTGCTGATGGATACGTATAGTACGGACTATATGGGCCGTAGTATATCGGTGCGGCATAGACGGGCCACCAAAATGGCCACCAAAATGGACCGCCGTAAAACCCGCCGTAGAACCTGCCACCGTAGTATCCGCCGTAATGTCCGCCGTAGAACCTGCCGCCGTAGTATCCGCCGTAATGCCCGTCGCCGTGAAATCCGCCGCCCCCATGTCCGACACCGCGACCTTGTGCTAAGGCTGGCGCCGGAAACACAACGATCAACGCCACTACCATTATCGGAACCAGAGCAAGAGCTATTCCTTTCATGATTCACCTCCGAAAGGCTGCGGAGAATACAGGTTTCAGGCGAGAGTGCCCCAAGTTCTTGTAGAAATGTCTCGGGGTGCCCACATCGCCAACGCCTCGCTTGTTCTGCCCCAACACGCGCAACCGCGACGCGTGCCGGGAACCCCGGCCTCGGTGCATTTTTCCGCAGCCTGCCGAACAACAAAATGTTACTCCACATGCAGTGCTGCGGTAACGAAATTCCGTTCTCCGCCGTCTATACGCCAAAGCAAAGCATACAATAATTCTCCGGGCTGACGAGGTCGCGGCTGTTGACGCTGCCTGCGTCACTGCATCGTGGCAGGCGTACACGGCAATCCTGTCACGGGCGCTGGTGGCGCAGCAGGGGGCGTGGCCCAGGGAATGTTGTTGAAGTCAAAGAATTCCAACAAATTGGGCTGTGCGGCGTCGCGGTTCGTGAGGTGCGCGCTTGGGCCAATGAACCGGTTCTCGACAAACTTGATCACTGCTGTGTGGTCCATCGGAGTGTGTGACACGTAATGCCGTCGCGTGAACGGCGAAATGATGATGTTCGGCAGCCGGAAGCCGAGTTGGGCTGCGAAACCATTGACGGCAGCAGCATCACCCGGATTGTAGCCGGGGTCGGCAAAGGTTCCATGATTCACCAAGTCGCAGTGCGTCGTCGGTGTCGGCAGTCCGGTTGTTGAGCTGATCGGAGCAGCACACGGGAAATAGCTATCGGGGTTGACCGCGATACTCGAAATGTCGGTCGTCACCCCCAACACGGCGTCCGTGTTCATATTGGTGTGCCCGGGCACCGGCGGCACGTGGTCATACGGGCCTCCGCCTTCATCGTAGCTAAGGAAGAAGACCGAATCGTGCCACGACGGACTACTCATCAAAGCGCCCACGATCTTCGCAACCTGTGCCTGTCCATTCAGAATCGATTGGCCTGAGCCGGGATGCTCGTCGCTGTGGCCGTAGTTGGTTTCGATGAACGCGAAGCTCGGAAGCGTCCCGTTGGCCACATCCGTGAAGTACTGGCTGATCGGCGCAATGTGAGTCGTATCGATGCAGAAGTGATTCGTGGGATCGCCGGTTGCTTGTTTGGATGGAGTAGTCGTAGCGCTGCACACGCCGGGCGTCGCCGCGGTGTAGAGGTACTGGCCCGATTCGGTGAAATCCGTGTAAGTAGTGTCCGGAACGTAGGCTGCATTGATGGCGCTGTAATAAATCTTCCACGAAACATGAGCCTTGGCCAACTCACTGAAAATAGTTGGAATGGCTAGGGCGGGCAAATTATCGTTTACGAACGGATCTTGCACCAGACCTTGCGTCGTGCCACCGGTCATGGTCGCAATGCGGTTCGGCGTGCTCTTGGCGGATACAGGCGAAAACCAGCGGTCAGAGACCGCAAACTGCGAGGCCATGTAGTAGTAGTAGTTCAGGAACTGCTCATCGTAGTACCCCATGGCGCGTTGGCCGACAAGATCATCGGTCAAGTTCCCGCTACCGCACTTGCCGCCTTGGCAACTCTTGGCGTAGTTCTCCGCCGTGTGTACAAAACCATCCATGAGGATTTTGCGGGTAGTGGTGAAGTTATACCGGCTCACGTCGCCGTAGCTGGCAAGCCAATCCGACGATAGGTCGTCGATGCAGGCCGTAGCGAGCTTGAACAGGCCGAAGACGGTTTTCTCATCATTTACATTCGTCAACGTCGTCAGCTTGTCGTCAATGCCATCGACGTCATACTCTTTGCCGTCGTCACCGATAGCCCAGCCGTTCGTCTTGCGGTAGGGATTCAGCATCCCGAAATACGTATCAAAGGTGCGGTTTTCCTGGAGCATGAAAACAACGTGGTTGATGGAGGTTTCTGTAGCTGATGCGCTGACGGTTACCGTCACCGTGGCTGTCGCCGTCTGGTTGCCGGCGCCCGTCGCCGTGACCGTATAGATGGTTGTCGCCGTGGGGCTCAATGTCACACTTCCGCCCGTGGCAGCCAACGGATACGTCGCGCTATCCAAGTTGTCGGTGATTACGACGCCGGTTGCATTTGTGGCTGTTGCCGTTAACACGGAAGACTGTCCGCTGGCAATCGCTGTCGGATTTGCGCCGATGGAAACCGCAGGAGAGGCGGTCGTAACGGTTACAGTTGCCTGCGCAGTCGCGGTGCCGCCCGCGCCGGTCACGGTGATGGTGTAAGTGGTCGTCGCGGCGGGAGATACCGTGACACCGCCGCTGGTCGCTACGGTTCCGATGCCGTCATTGATCTGGGCCGAGGTCGCGCCGGTCGAACTCCAGCTAAGGGTCGTACTCTGGCCTTGGATGATCGTCGCCGGACTCGCACCGATGGAGGCGGTAGGCGCGGAGGGCGACGAGGAGACGGTAATGGTCTCTGATTGCTTGAATACTTTCCCGGAGCTATCCCATGCCTGCACCGTGAGGTGGTGGGTGCCAACCGACGCAGTCACCGGAGTATTCAGAGTGTTTGTCTTCACCGAATAGACACTGACATTATCCAGGTAAATCTTCATCGCGGTAACGGGGTGACTGGTGTCGGTGGTTCCGGCGATCACCGCAAATGGCGAGGTCACGACGGCGTTGTTTGCCGGGGTGCAGATCGTCACCGAAGGACTCGTTTTGCTCAACGCGCACGGAGGGGACTGTGCCCAGGAGGCGCCTCCGATCAATAGCGGCATCAGCAATACAGCCAGGAACACAACTGAACGGAAAGGGGAACGACCGTGTAAGTGTTTTCGAGACATACCCGTGACCTTAGGATACCGAGAACCCAGTAACTCTCCTGCACTCAGTTGGCCAATTGTTTGTTGCTATGTTCCTAAACAGCTCCGTCAGGGAATTCTTCCTTATTACTTATGATTCCTCATGAGTTTTGGCGAAGCCGGACGGATGGGCCCAGGACTGGCAGAGATTAATTGAGGGCACCGCTCGGGGCAGGGTGTCTCTTCTTATGCACATAGTAGGTAGCTGCAGTACACAAAAGAGAATTCAGTTTGTAGCACATTTGTCTGTGCCGGAGTTGATGGAGGGCACCGTGGTGCCTTAGAAGCGTTTGGACGGAGGTGCTGTGCGACCCAGGCGACGCCCAGGGAACTTTCGCTGCCTGGCGGTGTCGAACACCACACCGTGTGCAGGAGCAATGAGTTTCCACGGGCATCCGGGCACGCAGAGCAGCGCTCAACACTCGTCAGGCAGAATATTCAGGTGAGTTTATTTTGACCGAAATTGTACGGGCTATCTTCTTCTTGCCGACTCGACCGCCAAGTCCAGTTCATGCTCGGCTTCGTGCAGCAACCGCTCGGCTTTCACTCCGTGCCCGTCCATATCGTAGTGGTTCGCGGCGCGAGCCCGGTCCATCTCGTGAATCGCTTCTTGAATGTGCTTGTGTACGGCATCGAGGTCGTGCCAATCGCGCACTTTGTCGCCGAAGGCAAAACCTGTAACCAGCAGCAAAGCGGTGGTGGCGGACAACAAAAATTTCTTCATAGTCCTTCCTTTCAGGGGCCGAATAATACCGTACCCTGTGAATCTGCGCAAATATAGAAGCCGCCATTTGGCGTTGGGAGGCCCGGAGCTAAGGAAGTCTTAACCTGCTTCAGCGCCGGGCTCCACCAGGATGGCAAAGTCCGGACAAATAAGGAAGCACTTCATGCACCCGTTGCATTTTTCAGCGTGCTTGGGGATGATGTAGCGATAGCCGGCCTTGTTGAACATTCCCGAGTTTTCGAAGACCGCTTGCTCGCAAACCTCGCAGCAGTAGCCGCACTCCTTGCACAATGCCGAATTCACTTCGGGGTTGAAGCTTTTCTTTTTGGCCTCGCTCATACCGCCTGGCCCCTCTTTCTCGGCGTTTCTTTCGCCAGCTCCAGGCCATAGCGAACCGCATCGAGATTTTTTGCCGCTGAAGTTTCGGAGAAGCTCTGCCGGATTGCTTTCGCCATACTGTCAAAGGTCACTGGTTTTGTCAGCGCAATAATTACGCCCAGCGCGATCATATTCGCCGCGTAGCCAAGCTTTGCAGCCAGTTCGGCAAACGGGAAAGCGTAGAGCCCGGGCCGTTCCCCAAGATCGGCCAGGCCGCTTTCGTAAAACATGGCGATCCGGGCGCTGGCTCCCGCGTACTTTTTAATTGCCATGTCGCCAAGCGCCAAGATGATGTCAGGCTGCTCCACCTGCTGAAAAATGATTTCCTCTTCGTCGATCAAAACCTCGGCGACGCTTAGCCCGCCTCTTTGGGAATCCCCCAACACTGATTGCGTCTGAACGACGTTTTTTCCTTCCAGAATTGCGGCCAGTCCCAACAATCTGGCGCTCAGCACCAGTCCCTGGCCGCCCGACCCCGCCAAAATTATTTCGTATCTCTGCTTCACTTTATTTCCCTGCCGATTCGCTCTGCAGCCGAAGTTGAATTTCGCGATAACGGGTATTGAAATCGGGGACGTTCTTGTCCACCAGCTTGCCTGTAAGGAAGTAACCCCCGGCTTCAGGATCGGTCAATTTCTCGTACTTGGCTGCCGGAAGTCCCTTTTCCTTGAGCCAGCGCAACATCTCGACCGGTTCCTTCATCTTGTTGTTCGGGCCGTAGAGTGTTGTGCACGGGCTGACAACCTCGATGAGCGAGAAACCTTTTTTGACCAGAGCTTCCTTCATGCGGTTCTTCAGCGCCAATCCGTTGCAAATCGTTTCCCGGGCCACATAGTTGGCGCCCGCCGCCGCCGCCAGTGCGCAAATATCAAAGGCGCGTTCCGGATTCCCATAGGCAGTCGTGCTTGTAATGCGGCCGGCCGGAGTCATGGCCGACTGCTGTCCACCTGTCATGCCGTAGTTAAAGTTGTTGACCAGCACCGCGGTCAAATCCATGTTGCGCCGCGCGGAATGGATCAGGTGATTTCCGCCGATCGTCGCTCCGTCACCATCACCCATCAAAGCCACGACATGAAGCTCCGGGTTGGCCGCTTTGACTCCGGTGGCATAGGCTAGTGCCCGGCCGTGAGTTACATGCAGCGCGCTCGTGCAGAGATAATTGTCGGCTTTGCCCCAGCATCCGATGCCGGTAACAATCACCACTTCGTTGTTCTTATATCCCAGCTCTTCGAATGCCCGCAGCAGCGATCCAAGGGCAACTCCGTTTCCGCAGCCGGAGCACCACTGATGAGGAAGCGCATTCTTTTTCAGGTATCTAGTTCCGGTAGCAACAGCCATGACCATCGCCTCCTACTTCGCCCCAACGGCGAAGCTGCCGGGGACCCCTTCGATTGCCTCCAGCACAGCCTGGGGAAACATAATTTCTCCATTGAAGGTGTTGACTCTTTTCAGCTTTACGGAGCTCCCGATCACCTTCAAAACCTCCCCGGCCAACTGACCGGCGTAGTTCATCTCCGCAACCACGATGGTTTTCGCCTTCTCCGCCGCCGCCATGATTTCCTGGTCGGGAAACGGCCAAATCGTCTGCAGTTGGAGGACTCCCGCTTTAACTCCGGCTTGGCGCGCCCGCAGGGCCGCGGCGCGTGCGGTCCTGGTAACCGCCCCAGCGGCAATGATCAGCACGTCGCAGTCCTCCACAGCGTAAGACTTGGTGAGAACGATCTCATCCCGGTGAGTCTCGATTTTGCGGTGCAAGTGGCGTATCCGTTTGGCGGCGTTTGCCGGATCAACGCTGGCATATCCGTTCACGCTGTGCATTGTGGTGGTCACATGGAAGGCGTACTCACTGCCATACGATGCCAGCGGCGCGGCCCCATCGCCGTCGAAGTCAAATGGAAGGTACTGGTCCGGCGGGACGGTAGGTTTCACGCGGTCGAAGACCGGCAGCTCGCCTGCTTCGGGAATGACGAAGTTTTCGCGCATGTGTCCGACGATTTCGTCGGCAGCCAACACCACAGGAGTGCGGAACTTCTCCGATAAATTAAACGCCTGTACCGTGAGAGTGAAACACTCCTGCACGGAAGCCGGTGCCAGTGCGATCAAGGTTTGATCTCCGTGCCGGCCCCAACGGATCTGCATGTAGTCCGACTGCCCAGGCTTGGTCGCCAGTCCAGTGCTGGGTCCGGAGCGCTGGACGTCGATCACGACGCACGGCACCTCGCCCATGATTGCCACGCCCAGGTTCTCCTGCATCAGTGAGAATCCAGGTCCGCTGGTCGCCGTAAACGATTTCTTGCCCGATAAAGACGCACCGATAACCGCCGCGATGCTGGCGATTTCGTCTTCCATCTGCATGTAAATACCGCCTAGCTTCGGCAATTTGCGGGAAGCTATGTCGGCAACCTCCGAAGAAGGAGTGATCGGATACCCGGCGTAAAAGCGCGCGCCGGCATAGAACGCACCCTCGGCGATCGCCTGGTTTCCTTGGATCAGGCTGGCTGTTTTTGGCAATTCGTCAGACTCCTTTCGCGGTCATCAACCAGAAACGATTTGCTTGTTCTCTGGTTGGCGCCCCCGCTGGCGCATGCATGGAACCCGCGGCGGTAGCGGCGTGAGCGGGGTTGTTTCGGGTTGCTCTTTATGCCCCGGCGCTTCAACCCCCGAATCCTGAACTGTAGTTCCCCGCAGTCATATCCCTCAGTGACTATGGTCACCAGCAGGGGTGATGCATCTCGCAAATTGCGGCACAGGCAGGCGATTACGCGCGGCTCGAACCTTTGCGGGCGGTCTGTTTCAGGCAATCTCTCCCGCCACTTCCGGCAGCGTCGCGGCGCGGGGGGCTGCGTTGCGCGGCCGTTCCGCGCGGGTAGTTGTCTGATACTTACGGTCACCAAAACATCTCAATCAAACGTCACGTCTGTACCTAATCGGTGACATCTTCGTCGTGATGCGGTGGCAACGGCTCAGCGGGAGTCCGCCTTGAGAGGGAAAGTCATGTTGGAAGGGGACGTGCTCAGAGGTTAGCGGATATGGGCTGAGCGTGTCCCTTTGAAGAGATGGCAGAGGGATGGATTTGCCCGCAAAAGCGAAGCAGCCCGCTAACTCGACCAAGCGTTTGTCGAAAAAGTGCGCGTTGCTTCCGGCAAATTGCCACCAGGGCGGAGATGGAAAACACAGATCAGCGACTTCCTCAACTTCGGATCGATCCCTTCGGTTTTCCGCAACTTAGGGTCGAGCCCTTCGGCAGATCTATCTCCCTATCATTCTTGATGCACTTTGCCGCCGTTCTGATTATCCTCCGGTTCCCTCATTTCGGTCCGACTGTGACGCTCAACGTGCCGTCAGCGTTTCCCCGGACGAAGAACACAATTTTGTATGTCGTGCCGGTCGCAAAAGACCGTATGGTCTTCGCCAAAATATCTGCAGCCGAGAGCGGGGGGGCAGCGGGCAAAGGCACCGCGCCTGGAAAGCCTGCGCTGGGGAGCAGTGCTTTCCACCGTAAACTCACCGCAGTCTCAGCTCCTCTCCACCCGAGCAATAGCCACCAGTTGATCCTTCAGCCAAGCTCGCCTCCGGATGTTCTCATAAAGCAAGAGATCAAGCTTCCGAACTCGATATTGGGCAATCCGCTGGTCATGCCGCGAGAGCAGGTTGACATCGTGCTGTCCGGGCCCAAGCGAATGCCGACTCATCGAAACGATAGCGCCGATGTCGCGTCACCCCCGCTTCCGGTGCCGGCCTCGAAGTTGAATCTTGCCGCCGTTCCCGCCATGGCGAAGCCGCAATTGCCGGTTGCCGCGGCGCCGGAGCCGCAAACCGACCCTGACTCCAAGAGCGCACCCTCCGTGGCGAGCGCAGGCGTAGGGGAAAAAGAAGGCGTTCAGAAGAGTTTGCTCGTTCTTAGTACGGATCCGGGAAAGGCAAAGATGGCCTTGCCGCCGGGCAACAAGTACGGAGAATTCTCGTTCTCGCCGTCAGGAACCAGCTTCGGTTCGCCTGGTGGAAGGGGCGACCTCGCCATCGGCGGGGGAAGCGACGGCATCAGCGCGGCAGGCGACGGCAGCATGGGCGTTGGACACGGAAAAGAAGGCGGCGGGGGCAAGGATTCAGCAGGCTCGCCGGAGGTAAGCCTCAATGGCGCCGGGGCGGCTGGGGGAGGCTACCAGATGATGATATTCCCTGTACCTCCCGCCGCTCCCGTTCGGAAGAACGCAATGATCATCTCCGCCGGGCCAATTGGCGGAGGCGGTTTGGGAGTTTACAAAGCCCTGCCGTGCGGAAGAATCTTCACGATATTTCTGCCGATGCCAGTTGCAAACTGGACACTAGAGTACTGCACGGCTGGTAAGCCCGCAGCACCGATGCCTCGCAATGCCACCACCGTCCAACTGGAGGAGGCCGTGGTGCCGCCATCTCCCCTGCAGACGTTCGATTTTCGCCGGCCCCCTATCTCCAGGGAGAAGGCTCCCAAGAACATCATTCTGAAGGGTTTGATCCGGGAAGACGGCTCTGTGGCCAATCTGCAGATCTATCAGGGCATTATGCGGGAGGCGGACGAAACTGCCAAGGCTACATTCAACCTATGGAAGTTTGCGCCCGCCATGCGTGCAGGGAAGCCGGTGGCTGTGGAAATCCTGGTTGGGATTCCATCTTTAGCTACCGCTACAAATTAGTCTGCCGAGTGGCACATTGGTCTGAAATTGGCTCTGGCTGCGGCAGCAGTCCCCCGCGAAGGTAACTCTTTCGCCACCAAGCCAGTGTGAACTCAAGTACCAAGTTGTGGAACAATAAGCCCTCCAGAGGGTTTCCAGGTACTCACCTTAAAAATGGCGCGACACCTTGTTGCCCTGCCCTGTCAATCTGGTTAACTGACGTGGAACTCTGGATTTAGCGTGGCCTCACCATCGCGTGCCAATGATTGGCTCCGAGAGTGCACATAGGGACAGTGGCGGTCGGTCCACTAGGACAGTCCATGGAGTTACCGTCTCGGGTGCATGGACCTCTCGTTCGGGCTTGGGAGCCGGTCCAGAAAGCCGGGAGGCCCCGGAAAGCCTCGGTTTGGCGTTGGGGAAAATGGAACGCTGAAATTAAAGACACAAATATCAGAAGCGGAGTACTGATGGCCGAGCTGTCGAAGTTAATACATGTAACGCTGTTGGGAAATGATCTTGGTCTTAGCGATGCGATCGCGCGAACCCTGGGCCCCGGTTTCATAGCCCGCCGCAGCAGTGATTGGACCCCCAGTCAATGGCTGGGTGTGCGGGAATATTGTGACGTCGTGCTCCTTGACTTGCGGGCTGCCGGCGGAGACGTCGAGTGCGGGCTTCGCGTAATCGACACGGTCCAGCGAAGCGACGGTGGCCCCGCCGCCATCGTTTTATGCGACGAAGACGACCGCGATCTCATGGCGAAAGTTCTGGACCACGGCGTCTACGACACGATTCATAATCCGCCGAACATGATTGAGCTCCGGCTGATACTGCGGCGCGCCTGCAAAATCCGGGCCGCCGAAAAGGAGCTCAGGCGCTTGAGCGTCATGGTGCGGGGAAGCGGCAGCCTGCCCGGAATCATCGGTGGCGCTCCGCGAATGCAGGAACTCTTTGCTCTGGCGAGAAAGATTGCTCCTTGTGACGTAAACGTGCTGATTACCGGCGAAACCGGAACCGGCAAGGAGCTGCTCGCAAGCGCAATTCATCATATGAGCGCCCGGGTCGCCGGACCTCTTGTCGCATTCTCCTGTGCAAACTTGCCGGAGACCCTGATCGAGGACGAACTGTTCGGCCATGAGAAAGGCGCGTTTACCGGCGCTGCTACGGCTCGCCGTGGCCGGCTTGAGGCCGCGGATCAGGGAACGGTTTTTCTTGATGAGGTCGGCGACATCGGTCTGAGTCTGCAACCGAAGTTGCTGCGCGTGTTACAGGCGCGCACCTTTGAGCGCCTTGGCAGCAATACAACCATCAATGCCAACATCCGCGTGGTCAGCGCGACCAACCGGAACCTTTCTGAAATGGTCCAGCAGGGCAAGTTCCGCGAGGATCTGTTCTACCGGCTGAATGTTGTCCATATGCATATTCCGGCGCTTCGCGAACGGCGCGAAGATATTCCGCTTCTAGCGCAACATTTCGTCAAAAAGTTCGCGGAACTATTCAATAAGCGCGCGAAAAGGTTCTCCCGGTCCGCGTTGCTGGCCCTGGAAGAATACTCCTGGCCGGGCAACGTCCGAGAACTTGAGAACGTTGTGCAGAGAGCCGTAGTGTTATCCGATAAAGTGGTCGTTGACTGCGAAGACCTGCCGGATGCCATCCAGGAAAATTGCGTAAACCTCAAGTCCAGCGATTCCTACGAGGACGAAGTGCGCCAATTTAAACGGCGGCTGGTTCTGCGAACGCTGCAAGCATGTGGCGGGAGCATAGTCGAAACCGCGCGCACCCTGGGGGTGGCCCGAGGCTACCTGCATCGGCTCATTAATCAACTCGAGATCCGCGGCAAGGAAGATAACCTTCTCGAATATCCGGTGGACAAACCCGGCAGACCGCAATTGGTGGCGTGAAAAGCTGCATTCGCGACCGCCGTAAGGCTGGAACCAGTTGCAAGGGCGCAAGTCCAATCGAAGCGAGTAAAAGTGATACCAGGAAATCAAGGTGTTTTTGCGCCGCAGAGTTCCTCTGGTGCTCGCGGTGGCGTCATCGCCTCAGCGCAGGGGCAAAGCCAATCAGCTAGCTTCGTGGAGAGTGTCTGCCTTCCCAAGTTGCGAAGCGCGCAAAACGACGATGGGGGCTGGGGATACCGTCCGGGTTCGCAAAGCCGGGTGGAACCGACATGCTGGGCGCTGCAGGCCCTTATCAACGTGGCGGCCGTGGAAGTGTCGAGTGAAGCTTGCCACCGCGGTTTGCAGTTCTTACGCTCGGCGCAATTACCAGATGGCTCGTGGCCCTTCGCGGCGGGACAGGAGGTGGGTTGTTCGGTCACTGCGCCCGCCTGCTGGGCTCTGCTCTCCGGCAAGAATTCATTCGAGGCTGTCGCCGCCGGTCTGAACTGGCTGAGTCAAGACAGGCCACAAGACAGTGTGTTCTGGCGGCGCTTGTTGCGGCGGCTTTCGCCCGCTCGCCACCGCTCCCGGCAAAACAGCGCCTATAGAGGCTGGGGATGGAACCCGGGTACAAGCAGTTGGGTCGAGCCCACTTCAGTCGCACTTGTTGTTTTAGGTCTGTGCCCCAAAGAACTGCTCCCCGCCGGAGCGAACGAGAGACGCCAGTCCGCGGAAGCGATGCTTTACGACCGCATGTGTCCGGGCGGGGGGTGGAATTGCGGGGACCCGCTGGTCTACGGGGTTCCCGGCAAGCCGCTTGTGATTCCTACGGCATGGGCGCTTCTTGCCTTGCGTAGGTATCCGCAACGGCCCGAGAACCTAGCGAGCCTGGATTGGCTTGCAGGAAAGCTTCCGGACGAGGCGGGACCCGGATCGCTCGCGCTTGCGCAAATCTGTCTCGAAGCCTATGGCCACAAGTGGCCGGCAACCGCACACCGCCCAGATGATTTGTACTCCAACAATGAGTTTCTCGGGAGTATTACCACGACGGCCTGGGTCTGTTTGGCGGCAAACTCACGACGAAGCTGGCTAACCGGTGAATCCGGGGAGGCGGCCCGATGACCCGCAATGCCAAGACTGCGCTTATTCCATCTTTTCAACGCCCCGTCTCGCGCGTAGTCATTCGGAGCGTTGCCAGCTATGAACAAGATTTGTTGGCGCTGATCTACGAAACGCTGTGCGAATTCGATCTTCCCCTCCGGGGAAAAAAAGTGCTGCTCAAGCCGAACCTTGTCGGGCCGGACCCGCTTGGGGTGACAAACACTCATCCAGCCGTGATCGCCGCCTCGCGGGAGAGCCTTTTGCGTCTCGGTGCCGAACAGGTTCTCATCGGTGAAGGCCCGGCTCTGGACCGGGACACGGAAGCGATTCTCGAATCCATAGGCCTGCGGCACTATGCTGGTCCCCTCGCCGGCGTATTTGTGGACCTGAACGTCGATGACGTGGAAAAAGTTTTACTTAAGACCACTGCTTCGCGATTGAAGGAGCTTTATCTTCCCAAGACTGTTTTGGGCGCCGATTTCGTTATTTCCATGCCCAAGCTCAAGACGCACCATTGGGCCGGCGTAACTCTTTCTCTTAAGAACATGTTCGGCATTGTGCCGGGGAGCTGCTACGGGTGGCCGAAAAACGTACTTCATTGGGCCGGTATCGACTCCGCGATTCTGGACATCAATGCCGCTGTGCGGCCGGATTTCGCTATCGTCGACGGCATTGTTGGGATGGAAGGTAACGGTCCTATTCAGGGAGAGCCCAAAAACTCCGGAGTGCTGATCCTAGGCGACGACCCCGTGGCGGTGGATGCCACCTGCTGCCGCGTCATGGGACTGCTGCCCGAGAAGGTAAGGTATCTGACGCAAGCCGGGATTCTTCTCGGCCATATCCAACCGGACAAAATCCAACAGCTAGGCGAGAGCATTGCGAGCGTTCGTACTCCATTCTCCGTCCTCGATAACTTCAAACACTTGGTGGATACAAGCGCCGAGTTTGGAACTCAACCTGCTTTGGTAGGGTGAGGCGGTGGCAAATCGAAGTGGGGTGTATCCGAATGTGGACACTGCGGAAGCGAATCGACCAGATGCGGAACTCGAACCAGGCCGACCTCAGCGGTACCGAATGCGCCAGCGCGATGAATGAGCCGTTGACGCCGGCGGCTTCCCAAGGACACAAAGTCAGGGCAAGTCGGGGGCAGTCGTTAGTGGAAATGGCGCTGGTCTTGCCCGTGTTTCTTATGCTGCTCTGCGGGGTGGTTGATTTTAGCAATGTGTTCTATACCGAAATGACTGTACAAAATGCCTTGCGGCAGGCGGGGCGGTTCGCAACCACCGGGAATCATCTAGCTGATCCGAACAATCCGGGAAATAACCTAACGCGGGTGAACTCGATCATTGCGACCGCTCAACAAGCGGCACCGGGATTCAACTTTAATTCCATCAGCATTTCAAGCGTCAACGGAGGCGCCGGCAGCGCTGGCGGTCCGGGAGACATTGTAACCATCTCGATGAGCACTGGCGTACCGATGTTGACCCCGGTCATTGCTCCGTTCTTCAAGCCCAATGGCAAATACAACTTTACGGTGAGCGTTACTTTCAAGAACGAGCCTTTTCCGGCGAATCAGACGACCTAGAGGAGCGAATCGACGTGGCTGCATTGTGGAAAAACAATTGGGTAAACAGCAGGACACGGAGTGGCCAATCCGGTCAGGCGCTGGTAGAGTTTGCGCTCATCGGGTCGATGATGCTCATTCTGGTGCTTGGAGTCATCGATTTCGGCCGCGCCATCTTCTACAAAGAAGTGCTATCGGACCTTTCCAGGACGGGTTCGAACCTGGCTTCGCGTGGACCGTGCGACACGTTGAATGCGTGCCTTACGACTGCGGCTAACGCAGTGATCACGGAACCCTCCGATTTGAATATGGCCGCCAACGGGCTGGTTATCGTGACGGCGGTGCAAGCCAACTCCACCGGAACAGCCAACACAATTATCGGGCAAGTCTCGCAGGGCGGCATCTCGGGCAGCAGCAAAATAGGGTCACTTAACGGTCCCGTCAATCTTCCGGTTACGGCCACGCCCCTCCCGCCGGCGAACCAGACAATCTACGTGACGGAAGTCTTCTATAAATTTACACCTATAACGCCGATTGGAAAGTTCATGACCATTGTCTTTCCATCGACGCTGTATGACGTGGCTTACTTCTGAGTGAGGAGCAGGGCGTGAATCTTTTTCGTCGGCACAAGAACGGGAACAACGAGCGGGGGCAGATACTTCCCATGCTCGCTGTCTTCCTGGTAGTCATGATTCTGTTCATCGGCATGGCAATTGACCTGGGCTATGCCTATGTCACCAAGGCAAATCTCTCCAAAGCCGTGGACGCCGCGGCCCTCAGGGGTATGCTTAACATTTCGAAAGGGACAGCCAATGCCGCTTTGATCGCGCAAAGTGTTTTTGCCGCGAACTATCAATCGTCAGGCCGCGACACCAGTATGCCCGTTCCGACCGTTACTTTTAATCCGAACCCCCCGGTCCCTAACCAGCTTACGACGATCAATGTCAGCGCGACGACGACCGTCAACACGTTTTTTGCCAACATTGTGCCGGGTTTGAAAACCTTGACGATTAGCGACACAGCCCAGAGCGCGCGCGCCAACGCCATGATAACGCTGGTGCTGGACCATTCGAGGTCGATGACCCTGAACGGCGGACAGCAAGCACTTCCACCTGCCATCCAGTATTTTCTCTCGTATCTCAGCGACACGCTCGATCAAGCCTCGGTGGCCAGCTTTGGCAATGCCGGATCGCTGGACATTGCCATGGAACACAATTTCACCAATGACATCACCAATTTCGTAAACGGCCTGCAGTTTACTGGCGGCACTTATGCGCAAGGCGGACTGGACAATGCGGCCAACCAATTGTGCGGTTGGGCGGTGCCCGGTACCTGGCCTTATGCCGGTGCGTGCCCGGTGGTGGCAAACACTAAAAAGGTGGTCGTGTTCTTTACGGATGGTTGGGCCAATACCAACTACGATAAATTGAACGGTCAACCGGGCGGAGGTGGCTGTCCTGGAACAGCCGTCTACTATGGTGGATGCGCTTATCCTGAAGGCGAGTTCGGGGCCGGATGGTGCGGCGTTCCAAACCAATCACCATGGGTTAATATCTGGCTTGATGCAAACGGCACTCCCGCCAATGGGTGCACGCCGACATCCTTTCCGGTAAAACAGCCCGGAAATTCAGGGAAGCCAACATCAGTGAGCGATGGCGAGACCTTTATTCCCAACGATGCCATGTACCGCGCAATGACATGGGCGAATGCGATGCGCGCGCAAGGCGTACTGGTTTACGCCGTCGGCCTCGGCGACAAAGTGAGCCTGCAATTCCTGCAAGTGTTGGCCAGCGATCCCTCTGTCGCCGGCACCTCATACCAAGGGGTCACGCCTAACGGCACTGCGCTAACGCAAGGTTTGGGAGAATGGGCAAAAGACTGTCCCGGAGCGCAGTGCAGCTCTGAATTGAACCAGGCTTTTCAGTTAATCGCCACCGACATCCTCCTTAAACTCACACAGTAGGAAAGAGGGCGGAGAAGTCACATTCTCCGCCCAAGGCGGGCTTAAACCGCCGCGCGCTTTCACCAACGAGATCCTTGCACAAAAGCTGGTGGGCACACTTCAATAAAAACCTGCTCTTACGCGATCTGCTTATACCGCGACATGCACCTGGAGTTTGGACGCGGTTCCGCAAGCTCCCTCGTTTGCAAAAGTCGACGTTGATATCGTGCCAACCACGGCTTATCTCGTAGCGAACGATCCTGCGCGCCCCGCCGTTGGCGTGGTTTGCGACGGTTCTCGACGCATTTGTTTCAAGCGCTTTGTGCTTTATGTCTCAAGTGTCACCAAACGGCACGGACAGAATTAAGGAAGTGTGACCAATCTGTAACGCTTTCGCCGTGATCGCAGATCAAATCTGCGGTTCCGCATTTGTCGACCCAGCAACTTCGGGCTTTTCAGGTACTTAGCTTCTAGCAGCGCGTTTGGTGCAGAGTGGCGTCTCAAATGCATATGAAAGGCGGGCGGCACGATGCTTTCGTGTTGCTTAGCTTACATCACCTGAGAGGACACAGAATGAAGAATCTCTTGATCCGGCTTTGGAAGGAAGAGGAAGGCCAGGACATAACCGAATACGCTTTGCTGCTGGTTCTGATTGCCCTGGGATCAGTCGCCATGGTTACCGCCGTGGGAGCTAAGGTAAACACTATTTTCACCAATGCAAATACGGCCCTAACCACCGCCACATAGACAACGCTTGCGGCTAACCAGCGGCTAGCATGCCTGACAACCGCAGGCCGCTCGAGGCGGAAAAAACTTCCGGCGGCCTCAACCCTTCCGCTTACGCGGCGATTACCGAACATGAGCAAAGGTCTTTACCGCGGCGAAGCGAACACGTTCGCATAACTGGAGAACCACTGGATGAACGCGGCTCACTCCATCTGGATCTATACGCTTGCAGTCACGTTGATTGCGGCGTGGACCGACTGGCGCACGCGTAAGATTCCCAACTGGCTCACCGTGCCCGCGCTAGCCCTCGGCATCGGGGTAAACGCCCTTGCCGCAGGCTGGCCGGGGGCCAAAGCGTCGCTGGAAGGCGCCGGGTTGGCGCTGATCATCCTGCTTCCCTTTGTACTGAAGCGGGGACTGGGAGCCGGCGACTGGAAGTTGATGGCAGCCGTCGGGGCTTTCCTGGGTCCGCTCTTGTTTCTTCTGGCTTTGCTCGCCAGCATTCTCGTATCCGGACTGATGGCGATAGTGCACCTGATTCGAAACGGCCAGCTTATGACGACCTTGCGCAACATGGTCGTGCTTGTCCGGGGTTTCTTCTCCTTCGGATTTCGTTCTCATCCGAGGATTTCACTGGATAACCCGAAGTTGCTGAAGTTGCCTTTTGGAGTGGCGGCTGCGATAGCCACCGTGATTTGTTACTGTGCGACCCGGTGGGGAGTTATCTAACACCGGCTCGAAGGAGATTGTATCCATGAATCGGAATCGACTGATCATCGGATTGGCTGCCGCTATTGCAATTGCGGCTACTATGAGTTTCTTCGTATATCACCAATTCAAAAAAGCATCTGCCTCGATGCCCAAGCCTGTTGTCATGCAGCAGATTGTGGTGGCGGCGACGCCGCTTCAACTTGGCGCTCGCGTTGATGCCAACAACCTCCGGACTATTCCGTGGCCAACCAGCGCGCCTGTCGCCGGCATGTTCACGCGGATCGAAGACTGCGCGGGCCGCGCTTTGATCACCCCGGTTGCAGCCAATGAGCCCATCATCGAAAGCAAGCTGGCTTCGCGGCTATCAGGCGCGGGACTGCCCGCTACGATTCCCGAAGGAATGCGGGCGCTCTCCGTTGCCGTGAACGAGGTAGTCGGAGTCGCCGGGTTCGTCATTCCTGGAACCATGGTTGACGTTCTCGTGACCGGCCGGCTCGCAAGCAGCCATTCGAACAATGAGAACATCACCCGGACCATTCTTGAGAACGTTCGGGTTCTCGCCGCCGGCCAGAAAATTGAGCAGGATCGCGAAGGGAAACCGCAGACCGTTCCCGTGATCACCCTGCTGGTTACCCCGCCGGAAGCAGCGAAGCTCGCCATGGCCAGCACACAGGGAAAGATCCAACTGGCTTTGCGGAACACGATCGACACCAAGGTAACGGAACCGGCGGCGGTCCTCGAGGCCACGCTTTTTTCCGGTGCTCCAGCGCCCAAACACGCCTCTGTAAGTCATGGTCCGGCTCCCTACGTAATCGAAGTCATCGCCGGCACCAAGCATGAGAACAAAAGCTTTGCCAACTAGTGAGAGTTCAGCAAGGAACGAAATGTCCCAACGATACAGAAAACTTCAACTGATGATGTGGCTCGGAGTTGCCGCCCTCAGTCTCATGCTCGGTACGCCGATGTCCGCGGCTGAGCAGTCGGAACCTACAGCCATTGGTCAACCAGGCATGCCACAGGCGCAATCTGCCGCGGAGCCGACAGCAAAGGATCAGCCTCAGGACTCGGAGGCGCAGAGTCTGCACCTGCTCGTCGGACGTTCACTGGTGATTTCGTCGCCTACGCGGATCAAGAGGATTTCTGTCGCTGATCCCACCATTGCCGAGGCAGTGGTAATCAGCCCCCGCCAAATTGTTATCAACGGAAAGGCGCCAGGAGGCGTTTCGCTTATCCTGTGGGACGAAGCGGACCAGAGCCAGGCTTTTGAAGTCACGGTGGATACCGATGCCCTGGGGCTAAGCGCAAAAATTCATGCGCTGTTCCCGGCCGAGTCGGTCAAGGTGGACACCGCCAAGGATGCCATAATGTTATCCGGGCGAGTGTCCTCCGTAGCCGTAGCCGATAAGATCGTGGAACTGGCAAAGAACGTCAGTCCCAAGGTCACGAGCCTGTTGCAAGCTCCGGTTTCCCCGGCTGGGCAGATCATGCTTCAGGTGCGATTTGCCGAAGTGAACCGCGTTGCTCTCAACCAGTTCGGAATCAATATCCTCAGTCTTCCAGGCGCGAAGAATGTTGGCACGATTTCGACGCAACAGTTCTCGCCGCCGCAGCTTGCGAACGCGTCAAACGGGGTAAACAGCACGCTTGGATTGAACAACTTGTTGAACATCTTTCTTCTTCGGCCGGATATCAACTTGGCCGCGACGATCCAGGCTCTCCAGCAAAATAATGTTCTGGAAATTCTGGCCGAGCCGAATTTGTTGACCGCGTCGGGGAAGGAAGCAAGTTTTCTCGCCGGCGGTGAATTCCCCTTTCCCATTCTCCAATCGACCGGCGGTTCGGGCGGTTTTGCCGGAATCACCATTCAGTTCAAGGAGTTTGGCGTGCGCTTGAACTTCACGCCAACTCTCACCCTGGACGGACTCATCCACCTGAAAGTCCAGCCTGAAGTCAGCTCGCTGGATTTTACCAATGCGCTCACCATCCAGGGGTTCACGATCCCGGCGCTTTCCACTCGACGAGTTTCATCGGAGATGGATCTCGCCGATGGGCAGAGCTTTGCCATTGCGGGCCTGATGGACAATCGCGTGACTGAGCAGCTCAATAAAGTTCCTGGCATTGGAGATATTCCGATACTGGGGAAACTGTTCCAGAGCCGTTCGCGGCAGAAGAGCACGGATGAACTGCTCGTCGTGGTCACGCCGCACATCGTGCAGCCACTTTCGGCCGCGAATGCGCCGAAGGGGCCGGCGTTTCCTGTTCCCGTTCTAACGCCTTCTGCGACGGGGCAACCCATGGCCCCGGCAAAGTGAAGGCGCGTGAAAGAAGCTGTTTTTTTGGGAACAACATTCTGAAGGGAGCGGTAATCGGCCAATGCTAACAGCGGCAATAGCAAGTGGAGACGCATCGAGCGCGGCGCAACTGCTGGCTTGCTTGGAGCAAACCGGCCTTGTGAAGTCGGTCAAGCAATGGTCTGTTTCCGGCGACAAAGTTCCCGAGTCGGCCGAGATGTTGCCGGACGTTGTTTTTCTGGATCTGCCGCGCGATCCAGATCCGTATTTCGCATTCGGCGCGAATCTCCGGCGCCATAGCTCGGCGATGAAGCTCGTCGCGTGCTCGGCGACCTCTCCGCCAACTCCCCAGTTGTTGCTGGAGGCGATGAGAAGCGGCGTGCAGGACTTTTTGCCCAAGCCCGTCAGCTCCGGAGCGCTGCGGGAAATGCTTTCACGGTTCGTTCACGAGATCGCGGGCAGGGAGCGCCCATCCCAGGAAAAATTAATCGTGGTGATGGGCTCGAAGGGCGGCGTCGGCACGACTACGGTTGCGGTTAATTTGGGAGCTCAGCTCTCTTTGTTCGCGCGGAAGCGCGCCGTTCTGCTCGATTTTGCGCGTCCGCTCGGCAATGTTCATCTGTTGCTTGATCTCAATCCCAGCTTTGGTGTTCGCGACGCGGTGTCGAATCTGGAGCGCCTTGACAGTCACTTTTTTGCAGGGCTGTTGACCCACCATAAAACGAACCTGGAAATCCTTGGCGGAGCCATGCAGTCCGAGGAATGGGATGCCATTCCCATTGCGCCGCTCGAGCGCGTGGTAAATGTCGCACAGAATAGTTTTGACTATGTGCTGGCGGATCTCGGTTCGCAATTCTCCTCCGAGTGGAGCCCCCTGCTGCGGATGGCCAAAATGGTCTTCGTGGTGGCGGAGGCCAGTGTGCCGGCACTGTGGACGCTCGAACGGCGATTACTGGCTCTCAAAGGCCTCGGCATTGATCCAAGCCAGACTCGCGTCATCATCAACCGCTGGCACAAGGGCGACGAAAAGACGTTAAGGGCCATCGAGAAGGATGGCAACTATTCGGTCTTCACCTGCCTGCCGAATGATTTTCGAAAGGTTAGCGAGGCGGTGAACCTCGGCACCCCGTTGCTTGAGAATCCCAATGACGTGCTCAACACCCGTTATCGTCAACTCGCCGCCCACGTGGCCGGAATCGAGATCGAAAACGTTTCCAAGAGAGGTCCGCTAGGACTGTTTTCATTTTCCAGAGAGGTGGCATAGATGTCCTCCAGTGGCATGCCAGGTACACGAACGGATTTCGGTCTAGTGAAGTCCGCGATTCATCGCAAGCTTATCCAGAAACTCAACCTCGATCGCCTGAACGAAATCAAGCGGGAGGATGTTCGCCGGGAAGTCGGACCGATCCTCGAAGCAATTCTCGCCGCGGAATCGACGCCAATGAACTTGCAGGAACGAGAGCGGCTGGCGCAGGAGGTGCTCGACGAGGTTTTCGGTCTCGGCCCGCTGGAACCACTCCTGGCCGATCCTTCGGTGTCCGACATCCTGGTGAACACATACAAGCAGGTCTACATCGAGCGTAGGGGAATGCTGGAACTGACGAATGTCCAGTTTCGTGACGACACCCACCTGATGAGCGTCATTGAACGGATTGTTTCCGCTATCGGGCGCCGGGTGGATGAATCTTCCCCCATGGTTGACGCCCGCCTTGCCGACGGCTCGCGCGTCAACGCCATCATTCCGCCGCTGGCGGTCGATGGCCCATGCCTCTCAATCCGGCGATTCGGGCGGGAGCGATTGAATGCGGAGGATTTGGTCGCCAATAAGACTTTGACCCAGCCTATGCTGGACCTGCTGAAGGGGTGCGTAAGAGCACGTCTCAACATTCTTGTTTCAGGCGGCACCGGCGCCGGCAAGACGACGCTGCTCAATGTTCTGTCCTCTTTTATTTCCGACCGCGAACGAATCGTAACGATCGAGGACGCGGCCGAGTTGCAGCTTCACCAGGAACACGTCGTTCGGCTGGAAACCCGCCCATCCAACATCGAAGGCAAGGGCGCCATCCATCAGCGGCAGCTCATGATCAATTCGTTGCGAATGCGCCCCGACAGGATCATCGTGGGTGAAGTTCGTGGCGAGGAAGCGCTCGACATGCTGCAAGCAATGAACACCGGTCACGATGGATCGCTGACGACCGTGCACTCGAATTCCCCTCGCGATGCCCTCAGCCGGTTGGAAACCATGGTGGCGATGTCCAACCTCAACATTCCAACGGTTGCCATTCGCAGGCAGATCGCCTCGGCAATCGACGTGGTTGTCCAGGTCAGTCGTCTCAGCGACGGAACTCGCCGGGTAACGAACCTGGCAGAAATCACCGGCATGGAAAAAGAAATCGTGACCATGCAAGACATTTTTGTCTTTCAGAAACAGGGCATCCGGGAGAGCGGAGAGGTACTCGGCGAATTCGTGGCCACGGGTATCCGCCCCAAGTTCTCGGAGCGTCTGCTGGTCACCGGCATTCAGCTTGCCTCGTCCATGTTTGAACCACCGCGCGTTCACTAGGAAGTCGTTCATGGCAGCAACAAGTCTGCGTCACCAGCAACCAGTTTCCTTTCGGATTGGTTGGTTGAAAAGGAGTTCGCAATGGCGCTCATGATCTCCGTTCTCACGTTTGCGGTCGTTGCCGTAATCGTGCTTCTCATCTCGCTGCTTGCCTCGACGGACAACCGCCAGGACGTGATTCGTCGGCGGATGGAAGCGGTGATGAAGGCAGAGCGGCGCGGGGGCTCGCTTGGGCTGAAACTGCTTCGCGACGAGATGCTCAGCAGCGTTCCTCTGATCCACCGGTGGATGACCCGGTGGTCCTGGTTCGGGCGCTTCCAGATTTTTCTGACACAAGCTGGAATGAAGGTCAAACCAGGCAAATTCTTTCTGCTGTGCGGCGTGTTCGCTCTGACCGGCTACGTAATTGCGGCACACACGATTTCCCGATTTCCGGGTGCGCCGATTGCCGTGGGCGTGGTGGCTGGCGCGATGCCATTTGTGCTTGCCGCCTGGAAGCGCCGCAAGCGCCTGCGGAAGTTTGAAGAGCACTTCCCCGAAGCTCTGGATCTGCTTGGCCGCGCAGTTCGTGCCGGGCATGCTTTCACCACCGGCCTGGAAATGATCGGCAAGGAGACATCCGAGCCGATCGCCGGCGAATTCCGCAAGACGTTCGACGAGCAGAATTTTGGCATACCCATCCGCGACGCACTCCTCAACCTGTCGGAGCGGGTCCCTTTGATCGACGTCCGGTTCTTTGTTACGGCCCTGCTGGTTCAGCGCGAGACGGGCGGAAACCTGGCGGAGATTCTTGACGGACTGTCGCGCGTGATCCGCGAGCGTTTCAGGCTGTATCGCGAAGTAAGCGTGAAGACGGCCCAGGGCAAATTGACAGCCGGAATTCTCATCGCCCTGCCTCCGGTCATGATGTGCCTCCTCGGGATTATCAACCCGGCGTACGTGCGGGTGCTTTTCGAGGATCACAGAGGCTTGATAGCTCTTGCGATTGCGGTGGTGAACCAGTGCATCGGTTCCGTCATCATCTGGAAGATCATTCACATAGAGGTCTGAGGAAGGGCAAGGAGAAAAGAACATGCTGTGGACCTTAACAACAATCACGTTTCTCGCCATCGTTGGGATTTCCGCGGCCTTGCTCTATGCCTTCGCTCCCAGCGGGGTGGGCGTCGCGGGACGATTGTCGCGGTTCCTGAGACCCGCTGCGGCGGCGGCCGACAAGACAGGATTCGTGGAAAAACATACGGGGAAAGTCGGCGGCACTCTGGTTTCGCTCGGCAAGTTCTTGCCGGCGAATTCAGGAAGGGAATCGTCCTCGCGGCTCCTCGTGATTCGAGCAGGCTACCGCAGCCCGAACGCAATGTTTGTGGTGAGGGGCGTCAAAGTGCTGCTGCCCATCGCACTTGTTGCCTTGGTGTTTGCGTCCGGAACCTATCGCAGTAATCCGGTCATGTTCCCGCTGATGGCGGTGATTGTGGGCTATCTCTTGCCGGAACTTTGGCTTGGCTGGCGGGTCCGCTCACGCCAACATCGGCTGCGGAAGGGGCTTCCCGATGCTCTGGATTTACTCGTCATCTGCATTGAAGCCGGGCTTGGCTTGGATCAAGCTCTCTTGCGAGTCTCGCAGGAATTGCACATTACTCACCGCGAGCTCAGCGAGGAACTGCAGTTGGTGAATCTCGAGATCCGTCTCGGCAAGACCCGCATTGACGCTCTCCGGGAACTGGCGCGGCGGACCGGCTTGGACGACATCAAGGCGCTTGTTGCCATGTTGATCCAGACGGAACGCTTTGGCACCAGTATTGCCCAATCGCTTCGCGTGCACGCGGACGATCTGCGGGTGCGGCGTCGTCAACGCGCTGAGGAAATGGGCGCCAAGACAAGCGTCAAAATGGTGCCGCCGCTCGTGTTCTTCATTTTTCCCGCTTTGATGGTCGTAATCCTCGGCCCTGCGGTAATCACTTTGTTGCGGCAACTGATGCCTGTCCTTAAGTAGCTCAGGGACTTGCTGGCCGTAAAACCACAACCTCGGTAGAAAACAGGAAATCGCAAGGAGAAAAAATGGACGGCGTAATGGCAATTCGGCTTGTATCGGGTGTACTCGCGATCATAGTTCTAGCGGTCATCGTAATGCGGCGCAGGCAGAAGGCACTCGAGTAAGCGCCTGCTGCTGGTTGACAAGTTTTCTAAGAACCCGTCGACAGAAGGTGGAATAGGATCCATGGCGAATGGTATGCAAGATCGGCTCGTATACGTTTACAACCAAACGCGAGAAACTTTTGTGGCCACTGAGGTAACCGTCGCCAACAACTATTTACTCCGTCTTGTCGGGCTATTAGGGAAAACCGCACGGTGGGCGCAACCGGGGAGGGGTCTGTGGATCGTTCCTTGCCGAGGCGTCCACACTCTAGGAATGATGTTTCCAATCGACCTGGTTTTTCTCAACAGGGAAAAGCGGGTGATTCACATCGAAGAGTATGTTCGCCCCTTTCGTATTTCGAAGGTGTTTCGAAAAGCGGCCAGCGTGCTGGAACTCCCCGTGCATACGATCTATCGCAGCGGAACACGCGAAGGAGATTGCCTCGAAATCGCCTGGTTGCGAAATGAGCGCACGGAAAACAATCCAATCGTCTCGGGACGGGTCGAATTCCAAGGTAAGTATGACCGCCGCGAGGCTTCGAGGCCGGCCGACGGCGTTGGCAGAGAGCAAGAAAGAAGCGACCGGATCGCGTAGGCAAGAGCATCCCAGTCCGGTGACTTCTCTCGTCCACACTGTGCGGCTCTATAAAAATTCCCCGGGTTTGCCACCCCGGGATTTTTCGCTTCCGTGCCGACTCACTTGCGAACGGAAAATTTGTAGATAATCTTCCCGCTGTACCATTCACCGGGGTCCAGCCGCGTGCTGGGCCACTGCGGTTTGTTCACCGAATCCGGAAAATGCTGTGGCTCCAGACAGAAGCCGTTGCGCAGACTATAAATCTTGCCGCTCTTGCCGACGTCGCGCGGCACCTTGCCCTCAAGAAAATTGCCCGAATAGAATTGCACGCCCGGCTCCGTCGTAAAGACCTCGAGGACACGGCCGGTCTTCGGTTCACGCACCCGCGCTGCCAGGCTGAGTTCCGATCCAGTCTTGTTCAACACGTAGTTGACGTCATATCCGGGGCCGTATTTCAACTGGTCATAGTCCTGGTTGATGCGGGAGCCAATCGCTTTCGGCTCGCGAAAGTCCATCGGCGTGCCCGTGACCGAACGGAACTCGCCGGTGGTGATCAGCGTTGCGTCCACCGGAGTAATCCTGTCTGAGCTGATCATCAGTTCGTGACCCAGGATATCGCCATTTCCCTGGCCGGCCAGATTGAAGAAAATATGGCTGGTGAAGTTCACTACCGTTGGCTTGTCCACCGCCACCGCATCGTAGGAAATGACGAGTGAGTTGTCGTCGGTGACGCTGTAGACTACGCGCGACATCAGCGTGCCGGGAAAATTCTCCTCGCCGTCCTTGTAGATGTAAGTCATCTGGACCGAGCTGTCGTTCAACTGCTTGGCGTCAAACACGACGAATCGCGAGCCCTTTTCCCCGCCATGTAATGTATTCGGCGGGTTATTGATGGCGAGCTGGTATTGCTTGCCGTCCAGGGTAAACTTGCCCTTCGCAATGCGATTGGCGTATCGTCCGACGAAGGCATTCATCGAACCCTGGCCGTTTACTACCTGATCGATCGACTCGTAGCCCAGGGCCACGTCGCCCAGTTTGCCGGTGCGGTCGGGAACAACGATCTGTTCGACCCGGGCCCCATAGTTCGTGATCCGGACAATCATGCCCTTGTTGTTCTTGATGGTGTAAAGATCGACATGTTTTCCGTCAATCTCCTTCTGGAATTTCGCGCGGTCGAGTTCGACATAGGATTGGTCGCCGTTGGCCGGAGCCGCGAACCCCGACACCGAAACGGCGATCAACAAGAACACCGTGCAAAGAGTTCGTAGAATTGTGTTCCGATCCATCCTGTCTCCCTGTGGATGATCTGGCTTGAATTTGGGCGGCAGACTCTGCTGCGAGGCGGCCAGATCACCTGACATATTACTCTTTGAAGATTTGTGATGAAAATTTTGCTTAAGCATTTAGCGGAGCAGGCCCGGCAGGAAAGCCACTGGGGCGCACATAGGTCGCACTCACATCGAGAATACAACCCGTGCAAAGGCTCAAAATGGTGTGCGGAGAAAGGTGTGGAAACACTGAGGACAATCGTTTGAAATAAGAACGGAATTAATTCGGACTATGATGACAGCAATGAATTGCCCGGGGCCAGGATGGTTTTCAGTAGTATTGACGGGGTAATGGAGGCAAGTTTTGGCAATCGACACCGGTTCGAATATCAGCGTCAATTCTGACAGTACGCGTAAAGAGCCCCCCAGGTTTTTCCGCCGCTTGTTGCTCAAGTTCCAGCAGTTGCGGAACAAGGATATCCGCGCCTTGTGCACGCAACTGCTTTCCGAACGCGGCGAGGCATCGCAAACCGTGCTGGCACAAGAGTTGATCAGCACCTATGAAACGTTGAATGACGAGCAGAGGCTGGAATTCTTCGAAATACTGGGCCGGGAATTCGGGACGAATGAAGCTGTCCTTTGCGGTCTTGCGGGCGATTATCAGCAGTCGCCAAGTGTTGCGACCTACCAGGCGCTTGCCGCCGCCATGGAATCGCCCCGGCAGAAATTGTTTCTACGCATGAACACCGCGCCACATGGGATGGAGACCCTGGTCACCATGCGCGCGCATGTCGGGCGGTTGTTAAGGAAACATCCCGAGCTCGGACCGCTGGATGCAGATCTCAAGTATCTGTTTGGCTTGTGGTTCAATCGGGGCTTTCTTCGGCTGGAGCGCATTGGCTGGCACACGTCTGCCCTGATCCTGGAGAAACTGATCGAATATGAATCTGTCCACGAGATCAACGGGTGGCCAGACCTGCGGCGACGCCTGGCGCCGGACCGGCGCTGCTTTGCATTTTTCCATCCGGCTCTGATAGATGAGCCGATTATCTTCGTCGAAATCGCGCTTACCAAAGGTCTGGTTGGCGAACTCGATCCATTGCTGGATCTGAACGCGCCGGTGCTGGCTCCTGAAGAGGCCGACACAGCGACCTTTTATTCCATTAGTAATTGCCTGAATGGCCTGCGCGGCATCTCGTTCGGCAACTTCCTGATCAAGCAGGTGGTGGTGGAGCTGGGAAACGAACTGCCAGGACTGAAGCTTTACACCACGCTCTCGCCGTTGCCGCGTTTTGCAAGTGCCCTGCGCGACAACAGCAACGCCGAGGGCTTCACCCGCGAGCGGCTCTCTCGCCTGTTGGGTGAATATGCGGCAAAACTGGTGGAGGAGGCGAAAAAGCCTGACCCGGTCGACGCTCTTTACCACCTGCTGGAGGACCCGCTTTCTCACCGCGACGTACTTGCCAGGCCCCTCCACCGCCTGGCACTGGCATATCTCACCCAATCGCGAGTGAAGGGCCACCTTGTTGATCCGGTCGCCAGGTTTCATCTTTCGAACGGCGCCCGCTTGGAGCGCATTAATCGCTTCGGCAATGCACGGGCTTATGGTCTCAGCGATTCTTTCGGGCTCATGGCAAACTACCGGTATGTGCCCGAGGAATTCGAAGAGAATCATGAGGGCTTCGTTTGTGAAGGAAGAATCAGCGTCTCTAAGCAGTTGTTGCAAGAGTATAGAACCGTGGCGGGGCTGTGGTCGGAACCCAAGCCCGGCAAAGCTCGTGCCACCATAGCACGCAATTCCAGAGAGTAATTGTCACATTGCCAGTTGCGAGAACCGCCCGTGCTTGTAGCCATAACTGCTGATTTCAGCGGTTCCCGGATGAAGCATGGTTCAACTAACGTGCGGTAGGGCCCGAACGGGTGTAGAATCTTGCCGTTGTCGAAGCCGCAAGGAACTGCCGGTCTATGCTTAGGAGGCGTAGTGAGATGAAAACAACCGCGTCATTGAAGACTATGATGGTACTTTGTCTGTTAGCTACGTTAGTTCCGAGTGTGTTTGCGTCTTCGGACAATACAACTCCTGATTCTGCTAAGAGCATAGAAATACTCACAACAGAAAAAAGTATCCAGGAAATACACAATGATTTAGTCGCCGGTCGTTATACGTCACATGATCTGGTGATTGCCTACATGAAGCGTATTGCCGCGCTGGACAAGGATGGTCCTAAGCTCAACAGCATTCTGGAATTGAACCCGGAAGCGCTCCTGCTGGCCGATGCGTGCGACGCGGAGCGCCGGGCAGGCAAGGCTCATGGTCTGTTGCACGGTATCCCTGTATTGATAAAAGATAATATTGATACCGCAGATATGATGCATACATCCGCCGGCTCATTGGCGTTGAAAGATCACTATGCGAGTAAAGACTCCTTTGTAGCCCAGCGTCTGCGTCAAGCCGGAGCAATCATTTTTGGAAAGACCAATATGACCGAATGGGCCAATTGGATGTCGACCAAAATGCCGGGCGGCTACAGCTCGCTGGGCGGGCAAGTACTTAGCGCTTATGACCCTGGTTTCCCTGTTCGCGGTTCCAGCACCGGTTCAGCCGTTGCTATGTCCGCAAATTTTGCTGCCGCAGCGGTGGGGACTGAAACTTCCGGGTCTATCGTTCACCCTGCCTATTGGGCGTCCGTTGTTGGTATTAAACCGACTGTGGGCCTGATAAGTCGTAGCGGCATAGTTCCACTTGCGACGAGCCAAGACACGGCTGGACCTATAGCGCGCACGGTAGCTGATGCTGCTGTGATGCTGAATGCCTTAGCCGGTGTTGATCCAGCAGATCCGGCCACGTTAGCCGCAGCCGGTAGAATTCCAAAAGACTATACAGTCTTTTTAAAGAGGGATGGATTACGGGGCTCGCATATTGGCGTGAGCCGGCAGCTCTTCGGTCAAATGAGTGATGAACAGGTAATACTATTTGACAGGGTGCTGAAGGAGATGAAGGATGCCGGTGCGACGATTATTGACCCAGTAGTAATGCCAATCGATGAATTGCTGGGAAGCAACTGGCAAGACAGCAAAACCATGCTGTACGAGTTTAAGCCGGCCATCAACAATTACCTAAAGGGCATCGAGCCGTATATCCCTATTCACTCTCTTAGCGATGTTATTGCTTTTAACAATCAAGATGCGGAAAAACGCGCACGCTATGGTCAAAATATATTAGAAAAAGCGGACATGACTAGCGGATCATTAGCTGAGCCAGAATATATTCAAGAGCACATGCGTGACATGCGTCTTACTCGCGGCGTCATCGATTATGCGCTCCGCAAATATAACCTGGATGCGATTATCTTCCCCCCTCTGAATAACACAATGATAAGCGGCGTTATTCTTGAAGCCAGAGCCGGTTACCCTGCCATAGTTTTGCCGGCAGGCTACTCAAAAGATGGCAAGCCGTTCGCTATTATGTTGGCAGCCTCGGCTTGGCAGGAGCCAAAGCTGATTTCTTTGGGTTATGCTTATGAACAGCAAACTCATCATCGTCAGCCTCCTGCACTCCCTATAGTGCATTGAAATAGAAATCAAGAATACAATGTGACAGCCGACGTGTTTAGGCTGTCATTTTTGTTGATGAATTTCATGGCTCGAGTCGATGATCTTCATGGTCAGGCCCCTTCATTTCCTGCCCGATGACCCGAAGCCTCCGGTGTTGCGGCTCGACTGGGTCAGCTCTTCGACTGTTTCCACAGGCGTGGTCAGCACCGGATAAGGAATGAGATTCGCGAGCTTATCGCCGGCATGAATTTCGGCGTCCAGTTCACCAAGGTTCTCGACCAGAACTTTGATTTCGCCGCGGTAACCGGCGTCGATGACACCCCCGGTGAGCGCCAGGCGGCGCGCGGCCATCGACGACTTGTCGCGCAACAGAGCCCCCAGCGGTTCGCCCGAAGCCGTGGTCAGTTCGATGGCGATACCGGTGGGCACGACGGCATTCCCTCGCGAGGCGATGGTCACGTCTTCGGCGGCGTAGATGTCGTAGCCCAGGTCTTCACCCGGATGCGCAATCGTCGGGGCCTTGGCGCCAGGCCGGAGCAATTTCACTTTTAGCATTAGAAAAATGTATCAGCCGTCGGCGCCGCTTCATAGAGCCTTCCACAATCGGTATACCCGCTTGGATGCACACCAGCAAGCGTCAAGCGTCTGCCGGGGATCCCCGCGCGCCCGGCTCCTTTGCGGCGTATACCTTCTGCGAATGCGGTCCCGGCACGTTCGTTCCGTCCGGGTGCGGGTTCCAGATCGTTCGTCGAAAACAGTATGCCAGCGCCAGATTGTCGCAAAATGCCTGCCTGTTTAGTTGGCAGCAGCGGGCGGGCTGTGCGAAACTTCCAGACGGCAACTCAACCAATCAGAATCGACTGAAAGAGCGGCGGAGGAGGCGTGTGCCGTGGCAACTGAGAGCGTGAAGGAAGCAAAGGCGGCGGCTACTACCCCGGAGAAGAAGGCGGGAGGGTTCGAGGCCTGGGGAAAAAAATGGGGGCTACTGCTTTCTTTGATTGTGGGAACCGCGATTTGGTTGACGCCGATTGCCAACATTAACGTCACCCAACACAAGATGCTGGCGATCTTTGGCGGCGCGGTTGCGGTGTGGGTCACGATGGGTGTCAATTTCGCCGTCAGCATCTTCATCATGATCTGTTTCCTGTACTTTTGGGTCGGGAACGGCACCGGGGCGGTGAAGAATGGGACGCTCGTACGCAGCACCGACTTCGTGCTGTCGGGCTTTTCCGCGGCATCGTTGTGGCTCATCGTTACCGGATTTGTGATTTCGATCGCAATGGTCAAAACCGGAGTTGCCAGAAGACTTCTGCTGCACGTGGTGCGCGGCATTGGCAAGACGCCGTTGAGGGCCATCATGGCGGGTTCGATCACCACCTTGCTGGTTTCGCCTTTTACCCCGAGCAACACCGCCAGATCGCTGGCCATGGTTCCGGTGGTGGAAGGCTTGGCCGAAACCTACAAGGTGAAGGCCGGGGAGAGTAACTTCGGCAAGGCGCTGGCACTCTCGCAGGCCTTTGCCAACAACATTACCGGCTCCGCGTTTCTGACCGCCACCATCCCCAATACGATGTTTATCGCCGCCATCATCGCGGCCAGCGGCCCATCGAAATACACCAGCTGGGCGTATTGGGCGATGGCTGCGGCGCCCACCAACATCATTCTGCTGCTACTGATGTGCTGGTTCCTGACCAAAATGTACCCGCCGGAGATGAAGGAGATCACAGGTGGCATCCAGCGGATCAACGCGGACCTGATCGCTCTGGGGCCGATAACCGCGCCGGAAAAAAGGGCCGTTACCTTCTTCCTGCTCGCCATCATTCTGTGGTCCACCGACCAGCTCCATCATCTGAACCCAACGATGATTGCCTTCGTCATCTCGTCGCTGATCTTCCTGCCGCGTCCGATCGGTGTGCTGGAATGGCGAGACGCGCAATACTCGCTGCCATGGGAACTCTTCGTGTACGTCGGTGGGGTCACCACCATGGCCAACTGCCTGGCGCAGACCAAGGCTGTGGACGTCATCATCAAGATGGCGTTCGCCTCGCTCGGCTTGAAGGACGTTTCTTACTTCTGGCTGCTGATGCTGCTGATCGGATTCAGCATTTTCAGTCACGTCATCTGGTCGACCACGACCTCGATGACCGGAGTCATGGCGCCCATTTATATCGGCATCGCGCAGTCGTTGGGATTCGATATCGCCAGGTTCTGCCTGCCGTTGGCCATCATGATGGCCTATGCGTTGTTTTTGCCGTTTAACACCACCGGCAACCTGATCTTCATGCAGACCGGGCATTACAAGTCGAACGACCTGCTGCGGGCAGCCATTCCGATCGGAATCGGGATCTGGCTTGCATGGATCATCACCGCCTTGACCTGGTGGAAATGGATAGGGCTGATGTAGACGGTGGCACCGGCCCCAATCAGGTTTTTCGTCATCACAATAGCAATCAAGGAAGGAACATGATTAAAGCAAACAAAGTCAAGAAAATGCTCAAGGAAGGCAAGAGCGTGATCGGAACCTTCGTCAAAATGACCGACCCGTGCACGGTGGAGCTGATTACCAATGCCGGGTTCGATGTCATCGTCATCGACAACGAGCACACATCGATGAGCAAGGAAACGATGGTGAACCTTATCCGCTGCGCCGATGCCACCGGGATCGTGCCCACCGTAAGGGTGCGGGAAAACAGCCGGGCGCAGATCCTGCAAGCTCTGGATGCGGGATCGTTCGGCGTCATGGTGCCGGAAACCAGCACCAAGGCAGAAGTCGAACTCGTCGTATCGCGGGCGAAATACGCTCCGCGCGGAAATCGCGGATACTCGGCCAGCCAGCGTTCAGCCAACTACGGCAATATGAATCCCAAGGAATACTCCGAGCTGGAGAACGCGAATACGATGGTGGTCGTCTACTGCGAAACGGCGGAGGCGATCAAGAACCTCGACGAAATGCTCTCCGTCGAAGGCGTGGATGTCATGTTCGTCGGCCCGTTCGATCTGACGCAGGCGCTGGGAGTCATCGGCGAACCGAATCATCCCAAGGTGCTGGAAGCGATCGACATGATCTGCAAAAAGACGCGCGCCGCGGGCAAGGCCGCCGGCATCATCGCCGCCAACGCCGAAAGCGCCAGGAAGCTGATCGAGCAGGGATTCCAGTACATCATCGTGGGCTCCGATCAGGCCTTCATCCAGAACATGGGCAAGAAACTGATCAAGGACATCAAGGGCTAGAACAGTTCCCTTGTTGGCGTAGCCTCCATGAGTCCATTTCCCTGGAATGGCGTCATCCTGAGGAGAGCGAAGCGAAGTCGAAGGATCTGCATTTCTCATGCTTCAGCAAAAGCAGATCCTTCGCGCTCCGATAAGTTGTCGGCCCCAATCAATCCCTACAGGAGGCTGGCCACCACGACGCGGCGGCCGATGATCTGGTAATTTCCCTCGATCACGATGCGAATCGCATCCGTGTAGGCTTTGTGTTCCTGCTCCAGGATGCGCGCGGCTAACGTGTGCTCGTCGTCGTCCGGCAGCACCGGCACGGCGCGCTGCACGATGATCGGCCCGTGGTCGAGGTGCTCGTCGACGAAATGGACGCTGCAGCCGCTGATTTGTACGCCGTAGTCAAAGGCCTGCTTTTGAGCTTCCAGTCCGGGAAATGCGGGCAGCAGAGATGGATGGATGTTGAGAATGCGTTGCGGGAACTGCTGAATGAACCAGGGCGACAGCAGCCGCATGTAGCCGGCGAGGACGACCAGATCGACGCTCGCCTGGCGCAGCGCGGCCACCACATCGCGGTCGTGCTCTTCCCGCTGGCGGCCTTTGCTGGGGATGACCAGCGCATTGAGCCTGCGACGGCGGGCGGTTTCAATGCCGCCGGCGTCGGCGCGGTTCGAGATGACGATGGAGATCTTCGCCGCGAGGCGGCCGGCATCGATGTTGTCGGCGATGGCCTCGAAATTGGAGCCGCGGCCGGAGAGAAGAATGCCGAGATTCATAAATGCAGTCGTGCCTTCTTAGAGCGGTTCCCGAGTTGCTGTATCCCGCCGAACAACGTCATTCCGAGCGAGCGCCGCTTACGGCGCGAGTCGAGGAATCTTTTGTTTTGCTTTGCCGCAGGAAAACACAAGATCCCTCCACTCCGTGCCCGAACAGTTTCTTGCTCATCAAGTGCCGTGTCGGGTAGGCAGCGTGGCTGCTCCGGCTGCTGGCGCTCGGCACTTCGGTCGGGATGACGCCTCCGATGTTGACTTGCCGGGCGACTACACCTTGTTTGTTCTTGGCTCTCCGCGGAAGAAGAACCAATTGCCCGCAACCATGAACCGCTTTACGTGTACTGTACTTTGCGGTCGCCCTTGACGATACGGCCGATCACGTGCGCCTTTTCGCCGATGCGTTCGAGGATGCCCTGAACCTTCTTGAACTTCTTGGGCGAGACGACCAGCAGCATGCCGATTCCCATGTTGAAGGTGCGCATCATCTCCGCGGGCTCGATGTTGCCCAGCTTTCGCAGGTGCTCGAAGATCGGCAAGATGGGCCACGTCCCCATTTCGACGAGTGCGCCGGTTCCTTTGGGCAACACGCGGGGCAGATTATCGGTGATGCCTCCGCCGGTGATGTGCGCCATGGCGCTGATGGTATCGGCTTCGATGAGGCGGCGAAGAATCGGCCAGTAACTGCGATGCTGCTTCATCAGTTCGTTGCCGATCTTGCCCTTGATCTCGTTGACGTAAGACTCGGGCGAGTATCCGGCAAGGGAAAACAGCAACTTGCGGGCGAGCGAGTAGCCGTTCGTGTGCAGTCCGTTGGAAGGCAAGCCCAACAGGATATCGCCCACCTCCACGGCTTTGCCGGTGATGATGCGGTCGCGCTCGACGACGCCGACGATGAACCCGGCCAGATCGTATTCCTGCGGCGGATAAAAGCCCGGCATCTCGGCCGTTTCGCCGCCGATGAGCGCGCAGCCGTTATGCTTGCAGGCCTCGGCCACTCCGCCCACGATCCTTTCGGCCACTTCCGGGTCGAGCTTGCCGACAGCCAGGTAGTCCATGAAGAAAAGCGGGGTTGCGCCCTGCACGACGATGTCGTTGACGCAGTGATTCACCAGGTCGCCACCAATGGTGTGGTGCAGGTTCATCTCGAAGGCAAGCTTCAACTTGGTGCCGACGCCGTCGACACTGGAGACGAGGACGGGATCCTTGAATTTCTTCTTGTCGACCTGATACAGGCCGCCGAATCCGCCAATTTCGCTCAGTACGTTCTTGTTGAACGTGCGGTGAGCCAAATATTTAATGCGTTGCTTGGTGCGATTGGCTCGCTCAATGTCGACGCCGGCGTCGGCGTAAGTGAAGCTTTTCTGTTCCTGTTCCATGCTCTGCGCCAAGCCAACTTCCGGGTGCTCAAGAGTTTGAACGGAAATTGTACCATTGTCTCAGCAGCTTTCGATGCGCCGGCAATCAGCAGAGCTGACGCTGGCGCCGTGGACGACGCCCGATGGGACGATTTCAGGCTGCTGGCAACGATCCCCGGGGTATCCCTGCTTCTCCAACGGCTGCTTGCCGCAATCACGTTCATCGGCGGCCGGAAACTATTTGGCCGAGGCGGCTTTCGCGGGCGGCGCGGGCGCGCTAATGATGACTATGGAGTCGGCGCGAGCGAAATGCGGCTGCATGTTTTGCATTTCGAGTTTCATCATGTCGAGCTCGAGCTTTGTGCCGTTCACGCGCACCACGCAATAGTGGTAGGTGGGGCCGGTCTGCCGGTATCCATCCCCCGGCTTACGCAAGATAGAGTACGGGGTCGCGCCGCCGCCTCCGGTCACAATGTAGGTCACGCCATGGTGCTCGTAACGTTCGTAGTTATGGACGTGACCGCTAAAAACAATGAAGTGCGGGCGGGTCTTGAGTTGGCGTTCTTCCAGCATTTTCGCCAGCGCCTGCTCGGAAGCGCGCGCCGTATGACCGCCCCCTCCCAAGAAACCCTCCTTGGAATTGGTGTAAGGCGGGTGGTGCAGCATGAAGAAGACAAAAGCAATGTCGTTGGGGAGGTGATCGAGTTGGCTAGCCAGCCACTGTCCCTGCGCACCGGTTGTCTCGTCTTGCGAGCTGTCCAAAATCAGCGTGAGTGTGTTGCCGGCCCGCACGGAATAATAGCGGCTGTTTTTCAGTTCAGGAAAGCGCTGGAAGTAATTCCGCAAACCGGCCGTTGGATCTTTGTAAAGCTCGTGATTGCCGATGGTGGGGAAAACAGGCAGTTTCGCATCCGCCCAAGGCTTGGTTTCGGCGTCCCAGATGGCCCAGTCGGCGGGGTTATCACCCTGCAGAACCAGGTCGCCGCTGACAAGAATAAAGCTCGGGTTGAGGGATGCGATCTGGCTGACCAGGGCCCTGCGAACTTCCGCATTGCTGGGCGCGACGTTGGCGGGATTGGTGAACCTGATGTCGCCGTAGGCGACGAACTGGAAAGGCCCGTTGACTGCAACCTCCAGCGCCGCCTCTGCCCCAGCATTCGCAACCACGGCGCGTGGCGGGGACCCCGCGGGTTGCTGGCCCCAGCCGGGGGTGACGGAAAGGAACAAGCCGATAAACAGTAGCGGGACGACGAAGAGATTGCGCATGGATTTACGCTGCCGCGGGCGGGTAGAAGGGTCAGAGTCCGCCAATGACCGTGTCACAATTGACATATTATAGAGTAAATTCTTGAAAACACAAGGGCAATGCGCACTGTGCGAGCGGCCCCCGGGATGATACTCTGAGACAGACAGAAGCGAACAACCTGGTTGTTTTTGACGACTGCGGTTTAGCTATCCACCGCATGGCAGCAGCCGGATAGCCTAACGCAGTTTCCCCACGAGGAGGGAAGGTGGCCGTAACACAGGACGATGCAATTCGTCACGCTGTGGTGTTGACCGCAAGAAGCGATGTTTTTTGCGATTCCTTTCTTGTTCGAATTCAAAAGCTTTGGTTCGCAGCCTGTTGCCATCGATTCAATCATAAATACATTTTTCATTTCGCAAGGTGAGGTCTCATGACTCCTGTTGGAAAAGCTGTTGGAAAAGCCATCGGAAAAGCGGTTGGGAAAGGGCTGCCTGTCACGGACCCGGCGCATGATGTACTGCGGCCGGACGTGCATCCCCTGGATCCAATCTTTAAACCTCAAAGCGTCGCCCTGATCGGCGCCTCAGAACGTTCCGGAAGCGTGGGGCGCAACGTCCTCTGGAACCTGTTAAGCAGTCCGTTTGGCGGGACTCTTTATCCAGTGAATCCCAAGCGGTCTAATATTCTCGGCATTCGCACGTATCCCTCGTTGACGGATTTGCCGGAAGTGGTTGATCTGGTGGTTATCACGACGCCGGCGGAAAGTGTTCCTGCCCTGATCAAGGAAGCGGTCGGGCTTGGCATCCCCGCAGCCATCGTGATCTCAGCCGGGTTCGCGGAAGTCGGCGAGGCCGGCAAGAAGCTGGAAGCCGAGATCATGGACACGATCCGCGGCAAGATGCGCCTGATCGGTCCAAACTGCCTCGGCGTGATGAACCCAGGCATGGGTTTGAACGCAACTTTCGCCACCACCATTGCGCGGCCCGGCAACGTGGCTTTCATCAGCCAGAGCGGCGCACTGTGTACGGCGGTTCTGGATTGGAGTTTGAAGGAGAACGTCGGCTTCAGTTCGTTCGTCTCGATCGGCTCCATGCTGGACGTAAACTGGGGCGACTTGATCGACTACTTCGGCAATGACCCGCGCACCAACAGCATCGTGATTTACATGGAATCGATCGGCGATGCGCGTTCCTTCCTTTCGGCGGCGCGCGAAGTCTCGCTGACCAAGCCGATCATCGTGATCAAGGCGGGACGCACGGCTGCGGCGGCAAAAGCGGCGGCTTCGCATACCGGCTCGTTGACGGGCAGCGACGACGTGCTGGAAGCGGCATTTCGGCGCACCGGCGTGCTGCGCGTCAACTCGATCGGCGACATTTTCTACGTGACGGATGTGCTGGCGAAGCAACCGCGCCCCAAGGGTAACCGGCTCTGCATCATCACCAATGCCGGCGGTCCGGGCGTGCTCTCTACCGATGCGCTGATCTTCGGTGGCGGGGAATTGGCGGAGCTTTCGCCGCAAACCATCGAAGAGTTCAACAAGGTATTGCCTTCCGCCTGGAGCCACGGTAACCCGGTGGATATCCTCGGCGATGCGGAGCCGGAACGCTACGTGAAGGCACTCGAAATCGCAGCCAAGGACCCCAGCATCGATGGCATGTTGATCGTGCTGACCCCGCAAGGCATGACGAATCCGACGCAGATTGCCGAACATCTGCGCCCGTTCGCCAAGAGCCTGGGCAAGCCGGTGTTGGCCAGTTGGATGGGCGGAAACAACGTTCAGGCCGGCGTGGAAATTCTCAACCAGGCGGGCATTCCGACCTTCACATACCCGGATACGGCGACCGGCGCCTTCAACTACATGTGGAAGTACTCGTACAACCTCAAGGGCATCTACGAGACTCCGCAAATGGGCTCGGAGGATAGCGGTCCCGACCGCCCGAAAGCGGCCGAGATCATCACCTCGGTTCGCAACTCCGGCCGCACAATCCTGACCGAATACGAATCGAAGAAATTGCTGGAAGCCTACTGTATCCCGACGGTTCCGACCGAGATCGCCCTCAGCAAGCAAGAGGCGATCGCGATTGCAGACCGGATGGGCTATCCGATCGTGTTGAAGCTGCACTCGCTGACCATCAGCCACAAGACCGACGTGGGTGGAGTGCTGTTGAACCTGCGCGACGCGGATGCCGTCGGCAAGGCTTTCGAGGGCATCAAGCAGTCGGTGACCGAGAAGGCTGGCGCCGAACACTTCCAGGGCGTGACCGTGCAGCCGATGGCGAAGCTTGAGGGCTACGAGATCATCCTCGGCTCGAGCATCGATTCGCAGTTCGGCCCGGTTCTGCTGTTTGGAACGGGCGGACAGTTGGTTGAGGTTTTCAAGGACAAGTCTCTGGCTCTGCCGCCGCTGAACACCACCCTGGCTCTGCGCATGATGGAGCAGACCAAGATATTCAAGGCCTTGAAGGGCGTCCGCGGGCGCAAACCGGTGGATCTGCTGGCCCTGGAGACCTTGATGGTGCGCTTCAGTGAACTGGTCGTCGAACAGCCGTGGATCAAGGAGATCGACATCAATCCACTGCTGGCCTCGCCCGAACGGTTGCTGGCACTGGATGCGCGCGTGGTGGTTCACGGACTTGAGGTGGCGGAAGATAAGCTGCCTAAGGCGGCGATCCGCTCGTATCCAGTGCAGTACGTGAACGAATGGACGATGAAGAACGGCGAAAAGGTGGTGATCCGGCCGATTCGTCCGGAAGACGAGCCGCTGATTGTCGATTTCCATGAGAAGCTGTCGGAGCGTTCGGTCTATATGCGCTACTTCCAGCCGTTGAAGCTCAGTCAGCGCACCGCGCATGAACGCCTGACCCGCATCTGCTTCATCGACTATGACCGTGAGCTGGCGCTGGTGGTGGAACACAAGAAGCCGGACGGCAACCGTGAGATCATCTCGGTATCGCGCATGAGCAAGCTGCATGGCCGCAACGAGGCCGAGTTGGCAGTGATCGTGCGCGACGAGTTCCAGGCCAAGGGCCTGGGCACGGAACTCTACCGGCAGATGGTGCTCATTGCCAGAGACGAGAAGCTTTCCAAGGTCAACGCCGTAATGCTTGGCGAGAACCGCGAGATGCGCTCGATGGTGCAGAAGCTGGGCTTCAAGGTGAAAACGGACATGGAGGATAACCTGGTCGAGGCGGAACTGGCGCTGATGTAGTACCCCAACAGACGCATCTAGGACGGCGGCTTCGGTCGCCGCCTTACTTGCATTATGTTGAGCGGTATAACTATGAATCGCACTGGCGCGCAGCAGGAAAGGATTCCGGGGTGCGATTCCAATGCTGCTTCTGCGGCAAGACGATTAAGAAAGCCGGTCCAGACGCCGGATTGTTGGCATACACAACTTGCTTCGACGGCGAACGCTCACGGCAGTTCACGCAAAGCCTGTTCTGCCATGCCGAATGCCTGCGTGCCGCCCTGTATCCGGGCACTTACCTGGATGTGCCGGACGACTTGCTGGATTCGGATGAGGACAAGGTCAACTAGAGCAATTCCGGGGTTGGTGTATCCCTGATATCACCGCCGGGCGTTAACTTCACCCCGGCAAACGCCAAAAGCAGCGTTTGCCGGGGACCCCGAACGCCCGGCTCTTTCCGGGACATACCTTCCGCGAATCCGGTCTAGCCGCCGGCTAACCTGTTTCCGGTGCTTTCGTTGACAAGCAGTGCTGTCTAAGGTAACTTATATTCTTTGCACATTTCCGCGGTAATGTGCAAAGAACAAAGAATAAGACACCTTGACACGTGTGACATTACGCGTGTGAGATTTTGTCTTTCGGCTGTCCTGCGTTGCCCGCCTGACGGTCCCTGTTGCGGAAATGTTCTGCTGACGGGAAAGGGTTCCGTTTCCAGCTAGCTGGACTCCCAGAAACAACGGTCTGGGAGGATCGGAGCTGCCTTGAAGGGTTTCCGGTGCGTGCCGGTTGCGCGTGCCGGGGCGGGGTTGTTTCCCGTCCAGCGAGCGTGAAGTTGGACGTTCGTCGGTGCCCTGAAAGATCACAGGCCGTGCGGTCTGCTCAGCGGTTTTTCAAATCTGGGAGAGTTTGGAATGTCTACGTATTTCCCTAAAGGGGAGATTGCGCGCAAGTGGTTCGTCGTCGATGCTGAGGGGCAAATCCTTGGCCGCTTGGCGACCCGGGTTGCACGCATCCTCAGCGGCAAGGATAATCCCCGCTACACGCCGTTCCTTGATACCGGCGATCACGTGATCGTGATCAATGCCGCCAAGGTAAAGCTGACCGGCCTGAAGGCCGAAAAGAAAGTCTACCGGCGCTACACGGGATTTCCCGGCGGGTTGCGTGAAGAGGAGTTCCAGAAGCGGATCGTGCGCAAGCCGGAACAAATAGTACAGGATGCGATTGAGGGCATGTTGCCCAAGTCGAAACTGGGTCGGGCGATGGCCAGCAAGCTGAAGGTCTACCGCGACGACAAGCATCCGCATTCGGCGCAGAAGCCCGAGGCGTTAGCGGCCAAGGCTTAAGTCATTGACTGGCCGGGCCGCAAGTTCGGCAAGAGTGGAAAATTTAAAGTAAGGATCACAGGAGCGTCTGAGCGCGCTCGAGAAGACTTCTAAATGGCTGAAACAGTTCAATACTATGGAACGGGACGCCGCAAATCGAGTGTCGCCCGTGTTTTTCTTCGCCCTGGCAATGGCGAAATGACGGTCAACGGTCTTCCGTTCGACCGCTATTTCGTCACCGATGCGCAGAGGATTTTGGCTCGTCAGCCCCTGGTGGTGACGGAGACCGCGAGCAATTTCAACGTCATTGCCACCTGTAGCGGCGGTGGCGTAAATGGCCAATCGGGCGCGGTGCGCATGGGCATTTCGCGGGCGCTGCAGGAGTTTAATCCTGAGTTGCGCGCCAAGCTGAAGGGCGAAGGATTCATGACCCGCGATTCGCGTCTGAAAGAGCGAAAGAAGTACGGACAGAAGGGTGCCCGTAAGCGGTTCCAGTTCTCGAAGCGCTAAGTGGCGTTGACGGAATTCTGCGCCAGGCGAGCGCCTCGACGAGTTCTTTTGCAATTGAGCCTCACGTTTGGGCTTCCGGTTAGCCTTGATGGAGGCATCTTCCCCAGCACTGATTTCCGTGTGCGACGTGCGCGAGTAACGTGCGTCGCCTCCTTGCGTCCGGCAAGATTTTTTGACTGTCTGCCGCAATTTTGTTTTTCGCTTTAGCTTCCGCGCTGTCTGGTTCCGGCGGCGCGGCGGGCGAGTCGGTTCCGGGACCAAAATCTTCCCGCACCCGCTGTTCATTTCGCAACGGGGCGGGCACGGGAATGTAATCCCTTGGCGCCGGCAGCCGGAGCAGCATTGACTGCGTCGCGGTTGCCAAGCGGCGGCCTTATTGGCTGGCCGCAGGTAGCTGGAGGATGCAATCCAATGAGGAGGTTACTTGGCTAATATCACTATGAAAGAGTTGCTCGAAGCCGGAGTTCACTTCGGGCATCAGACGAAGCGCTGGAATCCGAAGATGAAGGAGTATATCTTCGGCGAGCGCAACGGGATTTACATCATCGACCTGCAGAAGACGCTGAAGATGTTCAAGGAAGCGTCTAAGTTCGTGCAGGAACTCGCCTCCGACGGCAGGCTCGTGCTCTTCGTCGGAACCAAGCGGCAGGCGCAGGAGGCCATTGCCGAAGAGGCCGGGCGCTGCGGAATGTTCTACATCAACCAGCGGTGGCTGGGTGGTCTGCTGACCAACTGGGTGACCGTTCAGAAGTCGGTGAAGCGGCTCAAGGAATTGGACGAAATGGCCACGGATGGCCGGTATGAGCTGCTGCCGAAAAAGGAAGTCGTCAAGCTCGAGCGCGAGCGCAAACATCTTCAGGCCAACCTGGCTGGCATCAAGCATCTGAACCGGCTGCCGGACGCTTTGTTCGTGATCGACTCCAACAAGGAGCAGATCGCGGTAAAGGAAGCGCGCAAGCTGGGTATTCCCGTGGTGGCCGTCGTCGATACCAACTGCGACCCGAGCGAAGTGGATTACATTATCCCGGGCAACGATGACGCCTTGCGCGCGATTCGTCTGTTTGCCTCGAAGATTGCCGACTCGATCGTGGAAGGCGCTCAGTTTGCCAACGACAAGCAAGCCGCCGAAATTGCCGCGGGCATCTCCAAGGGAGCGGCTGATGCTGCCGCTGCCGCCGCTGCTGCGGCTCCGGATGAAGCCATGGCCGCCGGCGTGGCCGAAGACGTCAGCATGGAAGAGGTGCTGGGCAAGGGAATTCGCAAGCAGCCGGAACCGGAGATCGGCGATAACGATATTCCGCAGGTTGAGAGCCGATAAACATCGTTTCACGTTTCACGTTGCGCGTTTCACGATCCTGAGGTCCAGGCCGCGTGAAACGTAAAACGTGAAACGCAAGCGAACCCCTGATCTTAGGAAAGGTTTGTTGCAGGAAAATGGGCACTACTACAAACATTACGGCAACAATGGTAAAGGAGCTCCGGGAAAAGTCGGGCGCTCCGATGATGGATTGCAAGAACGCTCTGACGGAAGCCAAAGGCGATATCGAGCAGGCATTCGTGCTGCTGCGGAAAAAGGGAATGGCGACGGCAGCCAAAAAGGCAGCCCGCACCACCAGCGAAGGCAGCGTCACCAGCTACATCCACGCCGGCGGAAAGATCGGCGTGTTGCTGGAAGTAAACTGCGAAAGCGATTTCGTGGCGCGCACCGCCGACTTTCAGAACCTCGTCCACGACATTGCCATGCACATTGCCGCCGTCGACCCGAAGTTCGTCCGCAAGCAAGACGTCACCCCCGAGGCGTACGAGCGCGAGAAAGACATCTATCGTGCGCAGGCCGCCCAGACGGGCAAGCCGGCCAACGTGATCGGAAAAATCGTGGAAGGCAAGATGGCCAAGTTCTACGAGGAGGTCTGCCTCTACGAGCAGCCTTTCATCAAGGAGCAGTCCATCTCCATAGCGCAGCTCATTGCCGGCGTGATCGGCAAACTGGGAGAAAATATTTCGGTGCGGCGTTTTGCTCGCTTCAAGGTGGGTGAAGTTGGCGAGACCGTTGCGGTCTCGAAACCGGCGGCGGAAGCCGAGCCGGCTGCCGCGAAGTAGCATTGGGAATACAATTCGAGATCGAGGGCGGAGGCGGCTTCGCCCTTTTTGTTTTTTTGCCGCCGGCATGGTTCCCGCTCCGCTTCGAGTGATCGGTTACACTAGAATCAGGTTCTTATGACACAGCCTCTATATCGCAGGATTCTCTTGAAGTTGTCGGGCGAGGCGTTGGCCGCCGGACAAGGTTTTGGCGTCGACAATTCCCGTGTGCACGAGATCGCGGGCGAAATTCGCGAGGTTCACGAACTCGGGGTTGAGGTGGGGATCGTCGTCGGAGGGGGAAACTTCTTTCGCGGCGTAGCCGAGCAGGCGCGGGAGATGGACCGGGTCTCAGCCGATCACATGGGCATGCTGGCGACGATGATTAACGCCCTCGCGCTGCAGGACGCGCTGGAAAAGCGACAGGTGTTTACGCGCGTGATGTCGGCCATTGAGATGAACCAGGTGGCCGAGCCATTCATCCGCCGGCGCGCCATCCGCCATCTGGAGAAAGGGCGCGTGGTAATCTTCGGGGCCGGAACCGGCAACCCGTATTTCTCGACCGATACCGCAGCTTCCTTGCGCGCTATGGAGATCAAGGCCGACGTGATCATCAAAGCCACCAAGGTGGACGGCATCTACGACGCCGACCCGGAGCTGGTGAGCGATGCTACGCGTTTCGAGCAAATCAGCTACATGGACGTGCTGAAACAGGGGTTGCGCGTGATGGATGCGACCGCCATCAGTTTGTGCCGGGAGAACAATCTTCCGATTATCGTGTTCAACTTGAACGTAGAGGGAAACATTCGGCGCGTGGTACTCGGTGAGAAAGTCGGGTCGCTGGTCAACGGCCAGTAACTTTCAGGGTTTCCGATGGTGGAAGGACGGAAGCTAATCTGGGTAGTGCCCATTGGCGGCTGCGTTTTGGCTGTCGTCGGTCTTATTATTTTCCTCTGAATGAATCATTTCTGTTGGGATCGTATTGTCAATTTGATTTTGATGATCGTCAATTCGATTTTGATGATCTCGACTATTGTCATCGCCGTTTATGCGGTACGCCAAGCTGGCGCTGCCGAACTGACAGCGAAAGTTGCGTTGAATTCTCAGCGCGGTTGGATTCTGGTGGAAAGCATCAAAGCACCAAATCAAATCGACTATTTTGAAAATATATGTCGAGCTTCTCCACAACTTGAATTCAAATTTAAAGTGTTTGGTATCATCCCCATAAAAATTACTAACTCTCGGATTAGATTCCATTTTGTCCAAAGGAAATCGGATAGCGCAAATGAGCCAGATTTGCCTATCCAACCCAACTATGGGGAAAATCATGGATTTTCCCAGAATTCTGGAATTGGTAGAATACATTATCCTGAATCTGAATTTTCGATCAAAAGTGACTTGGGAAATACATCTATAAGCTCCGAAGAATGGCACAAATTCGTTAACAGAGAAAATATTCTTTGCGCTTACGGTGTTATCAACTACCAAGATGCGTATCAAGGGGCCGCCACTAGAGAAACCAGATTTTGTTATGTTTATCAGAAACCGCCTAGTTTTTATGTGAACTCTCCCATGCCTGATGGCAAAAGCACCAGTCTTGATGGTGACGGCTTTAGAGTTGGCGGTCCTGACGCCTATAACCAAGCAACCTAGGGAGACTCTGAACAAGTTCTCTGATTTCCACTGCTATTCGGGATAGAGTGAGACACAGCGGAGGACTTCGAGAGCGATGAAGCAACGGACACTGGCGATGGCGAACGGGTTTGAGCGG